>ERZ1645187.28-NODE-28-length-137465-cov-225.080300_pt1 | contig 137465 bp, 118 predicted proteins | sample MGYA00575352_ERZ1645187 | MGnify/ENA primary metagenome ERZ1645187 (study PRJEB40837, sample SAMN11349314) | freshwater sediment metagenome | isolation source: river sediment | host: Sediment | place: India: Wazaribad , New Delhi | collected 2017-02-21 ...
TGAGGATGGCGTCCTGGATGCGGCTGTGGGCGGTCCTGGAGTAATCCCGCCATTCAGCGACCGTCACCAGGTTTGGATCGGTTTCGAAATCGCTGGGGCTGTAGAGGGTAGGTTGGCGGATCCCCAGGGCCTGGACAAAGGGGTGTTGCGCCAACTCCCCGAGGGACGAGGCAAAGCGCGGTAGCCGGGTCTGGCCGCCGGAGGATTCCCGGTAGGCGAACTGCACCAGCTCCGAGCAGGAGAGCTCGGCGTCGTCCTCAAAGTCCATGAAGAAGTCATAGGGGGCCGGGTCCGCGCCGGCGGCGGCGCGCCGGTCGATCCAGCGGTGGAGCCAGTCCGCGGCGCGGGCGGCCGTTGCCGCGTCGGGGTGGCGCTTGACCAGGACCCGTACCGGTGGGTGGGCGGTCCACTCGGCCCAGGGCGTGGCCACGGCCCCCCGTTGGATCAAAGACTCCAGGACCCAGACCTGCCCGGCCGCGTCCACCTGGACCAGGGCGGCGTGACTGAATTGCCCCTCCTCATCGCTGATGCGGGCGATGGCCGCGCTGACGAAGGAGTCGTTACGGGCCAGGAGGATATCCCCGGACCTGGGCTGGTAGGCCCCTTCGCCGCGGCTGACCATCAGGACGGGCCCGGGTCCCGCGAGCACCGGATAAGGGCCCCCAGTCGGGGTTCGCCCTAGCCACCATTCCACTAGGAGTTCTTCGATGAACCGGGCATAGCGCAGGGCGCGAATCACCGCGGTGACGCAGGTGGGATCCGGGTCCCGGCGGCGGGCGAACTCGCCCAGGCGATCCGTGAGGGTGACGCGAAAGTCAAACAGGGCCCGGGCCAACCGCGGGGCGGCGTCCGCCAGGGCTTGTTCCTCCCGCTGGTCCTGGGGGAGATAGTGGGTGGTGCCGTGCTCCAGGACCGCCTGGGTACGCTCCAGGAGGTAGGTCGCACAGGACGCGGCGTTGAAGACCGCCGGGTCGCGCACCTCGCGCGTGACGCGGGCGAGGTCCAGTTCGAGGATCGGCGCCGGCGGTGCCATCGGGGTCGGCGATGGCGTGGCGTCCAGGGCCGTGGGCACGATCAGGGCGGCCAGCCACAGGAGCGCCCAGTGGAGCGACCAGGGCCGATGCGGCCGGTCTGTCACGGCAGGCCTTCCCCCCGCGTATGCGGCAAGGCGTGGGTGCCCCCCAAGCGACCCGGGCGCGGGGCGCCAGGGTGGGGGTGGGAAGAAACCGACGGTCATGCTGGGCCACCGATTGGTTTTTACGTCAATCGGAGTATAGGCCAGGGGTGCGGCCAAGGCCGGCCGCCAGGGTGGCGGAGGGTAAACCCGCCAGGCTTGATGCCGCTTGCGTGAAATTCGCAGCTTGGGATTCCCTAACTGTCATGAGGCCCCAGGCCACACCCCTGAGCATGCAAGGCTTTCCCCGTGAATTTTCACGCTAACCCTGCTGTTGATTAGGAGTGGCGGCGGCTGGAGTCCGCGTCCTTTTTGCGCGAACATGGGGCGTACCGTTGTGGTTGGCCTGGCTCTGGTGGATTCCATGGAGGCATTGAAACTCAACACCGTCGCCGATCTGCTTTTGTCGCCAGAGGAGCGGGTGGAACTGATCGCCGGTGAGATCGTGCGCCGACCAATGGCGCGTTTCCCCCACGCCGCCGCGCAGGGCAACCTGCGCGGGGAATTGCACCCCTTCATTCGTGGCGCTGGACCCGGCGGCGGCTGGTGGATCCTGACCGAGGTCAGCGTCGCTTACGATGCGCACGAATGTCCATCCCATGACCTGGCCGGCTGGCGGCGCGCGCGGCTACCGCGACCGCCCGATGGCGTCATCGAGGTCGTCCCGGATTGGGTGTGCGAGATCGTCTCGCCCGGCCACGAGCGTAAGGACACGGTGCAACTGCCGTTACTATTAAAGCGCTACCGGGTACCGCACTACTGGCTGATCTGGCCCGAGGATCGCACCCTGGTGGCCTATGTGCTCGAAGGCGGCGAGTGGCGCGTGATCGCGACCCTGAAGGGCCAGGGGCGCGCGAGCATACCCCCTTTCGAGGCGGTGGAAATGGACCTTGGCAATCTGTTTGGTTAGGTAACCGCGGTGTAGGGGCTCGCTTTTCGTGTAGCGCCTTCTACTGATCGACCCGAAAACACGATCCCAAAGGTTAACCCTAGCGCGCACATTTATGGAGCCTGGCCAATGAAGACAATCGACTTTATCGACCTGAAATCCGATCTGCTGAGCGATCCCCTGGTTCGGGCCGCCTATGACGCCTTGGAGGAGGAATTTGCCATCGCCAGCGAGTTGATCTCCCTCCGTGCCCGTGCCCGTGCCCGTGCCGGGTTGAGTCAGGATGAGGTTGCTGCCCGCATGGGGACGAAGCAATATCGCTCACCTAAGAAAAGTCCTTTGTAATGCCGTTTTCCTGTGTGAATCAATGGTGCCCGGGGCGGGACTCGAACCCGCATGGATCACTCCGAAGGATTTTAAGTCCTAATTTTAGCCCCTTTCGCCTTTCCGGTAGTTTCCGCATTTCTCCGCTTTCGCCCGCAACCCTTCCATAACTTCTTGCCTTCGCTTGTCTTTCTGGCTATCTTTCTTCCGGTAGTTTCCGGCAAGGGACTACAGAAGCCGCCGCCTTGTTGTGTTCATGTTGTGTTCAGGATTCCGGAGGGGAGGGCAAGCCATGCTGACCGTCAAAGAGATTCGCGCTATTGAACCCGGCAAAGCCGCCAGCGATGGCGGTCCCCGTGGGTCCGGCGCCCTATGGTTCAAGCGCACAAGGGCCGGGGCTTTGGTGGCCCTGTTTAGATATTCAGTCAACCGCAAGGTTACGGACATGGCCCTTGGCCCCTTTGACGAATCGGGCAAGGCCGGGCTGAGCCTGGCCCAAGCCCGCGCAAGGGCCGGCGAATTGCAGCGCATGATCCAAGCCGGCATCCCTGACCCAAGGGCCTGGCTGGAAGCGCAAGCCCGCCAGGAAGCGGAGGAGCAAGCCCGGCAAAAGACCGAAGCCGAAGCCGCAGAGGTGGCCGCCAAACGGGCCGCAGAGGACCGGGACCGCTATAGCCTGGCCGCCCTACTGCGGGCCTATACCGATTACCTAGACCGTCAAGGCAAGGCCCAAAGCGCCCGGGATGCCCGTTCCCTGTTCAAGGTGAACATCCTTGACCCCGCCCCAGCCTTGGCCGCCTTGCCCGCTAAGGAAGTCACCAAGGCCGCCTTGGCTACTCGGATTCGTGAGGTCCGCGAATCGGGCCGGGAGCGGTCCGCTGGGAAGACACGGGCCTATCTGTTCGCCGCCTATAACGTGGCCCTGCGGGCTGAAGGGGACACCGAGGCACCCGCCGCTATGATCCCCTTCGAGATCACAAGCAACCCGGTAGCCGGGATCAAGGCGATCCCCGTGCGCCCCTGTTCGCGGGTACTGAGCCGGGAGGAGTTGCGGGCCTTCATTGGCAAGCTGGGGACCGGGCTGGCGGATCAAGCCCTGAAACTGGCCCTTTTCAGTGGTGGCCAGCGTGGGGAGCAACTGCTACGCGCCAAAGTCTCAGACTTTGATCCGGAAACCGGAATCCTGCGATTACTTGACGGCAAGGGCCGCCGCCAGCTACCCAGGGAACATCGTTTGCCGCTTGGCCCCGTCGCCGCCGATCTGTGCAAGGCCCTGGTAGTCCGCGCCAAAGATGAGCGCCCCGAGGAAGCGGACCCGCCCATTTTCGCAACATCCAAGACCGTGCTATCCCTGGATACCCTTAGCCGCCGGGTATCTGATTTGGCCGCCGAAATGGGAGGGCCGTCTTTTCTGTTTCGTGATTTGCGCCGCACCGCTGAAACCGAAATGGCAACAATAGGCTTCAGTGTGGACCTTCGCGCCCAATTACTTTCCCATGGCTTAGGTGGCGTGCAAGCCGTCCATTATGACAAACACTCGTATTTGCCCGAGAAAGCCGCCGCCCTGCTGAAATGGGAGCGCCACCTTGAAAGCAAAGGGACCGCTAAAGTGGTCAACATCACCGCCCGGCGCCGCAAAGCGTAAAAATTTTTCACTCCCCTAGCCCGGCACCACGCCGGGCTTTTTTTGCCTGTGGATATTACAAAAAGCTGATTTGATTGGGTTTAATTCATTGGCTTTTGGTGGCCTGCAATTCCCAATAGCCTAGGTTCGCCCTTTATCCACAATCACAAAGTCTAAACCACAAAATGTAGTGGTTGATGGAATTCCGTTTGGGCTTTTATTCTTCCGACACGGCACGAAAAAAGCCCCCTTCGGATCGCTACACCCGAAGGAGGCCGCGTCCGTATAAGCCCGGACCCGCTTTGCGAAATTGTGTTTCCGGGCTATCTGAAAATCTTTTTAGCCCGGAGCTAAGAAATTATGTCGCCTTCCGCGAATCGTCAATCCGCCCCTCAGACTTTGGTGCAATTCGGCGCCCGGACTGAGGCCGCGCAATTCATCCCCCCTCACGCCCCCGTGATTCTACGCCTGCCCGCTGTCGAGGCTCAAACGGGGCTGAAAAAAACCGCCCTATATGAAAAGGTCAAGGCCGGGGACTTCCCCCGCCCCGTCGCCATTGGCACGCGTGCCCGCGGCTGGCTGGCATCGGAAGTGGCCGCGTGGATTGAAAGCCGCGCCGCGTTGCGGACCTAAGCCGGGAGGTTGCCATGTTGAAAAAAGACGAAGCCGCCCCCGGCTGGCACCGGGAAGCGGCTGAGGTTGCTGTTGCTTGCGACCTGAATTCTAAGCCTTTATCGGCACCCGCGCCAATCCTGAGCCATCCGCCCGTTATCGACTGGACCGCCCCCGGCGCCCATGCCCTATTGCATGGCCTGGCATCCGCCCGGCTGGCTGGTAAGGAACTGACCCCGCGCCGCCCTTCGCTTATCTTCCGCCTTGCCGCTACTGAGGCCCGCAACCTAGTGGTTAAGCCCCGCCTGGTGTCTTCCCCGACCGGCTGGCGGCTGTTGGATTGCTTGCCGCTGCAACTGGTATCCGACCGCCCCGGAGGGGTGTCCATGGTCCTGAGCCCCGATGATCGCCTGAGCGTAAATCGCTGGTGGAAAGACGCGGACCGCACCGCCGCCGATTTGGAAATCTTGCGCCTGACGTTACAGGGATTCGCCGCTGACCCTGGCCAGGCTGTTCGTTTGGGCCTAACCCATTGCGCGATTTGCCAGCATAAATTGAAAGACCCCGAATCAATACAGCGTGGAATCGGGCCGGAATGTTGGGCGCCTTTCGAGGCCGTTATTCGGGCCGTGGAAAAGCAGCGCATGGAGGGGACCCGCAATGTCTGAATTGATCCTGACCCCGGATTTTATCGAGGTTCACCCCGCAAACTTGGCCGTTTTGCCAGAAATGTCCCCGGAGGTTTACGCGAAACTTCGGGAGGATATTTCTGGCTTGGGTTTGCGTCATCCCATCCTGACGTATCAAGGGAAAATCCTTGACGGAAAATATCGGTATCAAGCCTGTTTGGAGCTTGGAATAGAGCCCTGGCTTGAGGATTGGCAAGGTGGATCTGCAATCGCGGAATTCTTGCTGAGCGAGAATGTTTACCGCCGCCACCTTAGCCCCGCCGAAATGGAAGCCACCGCCCGCCGTGCCCAGGAATGGCATAGGGAAAGCGCCCGGACAAGAGCGGAGGGCCGCCGCAATGGCTGAATTGTATTTCACCGCCGCAAGCGTGCCCGCGCCCACACTCCCGCCCGGTTTTGTTCGCCCTTGGGAGCGCCACAAGGCCGTTACAAGCCCGCCGCCAGCGCCCCCAGCGCCTAGCCTGGCCCCGCCTTCGCCAGAGTCACCCGCCGCCGCGTGGGCCGCCTATTGGCACGGATTAGGTTTGGCCCTGGTCCCCATTCCGCCGGGGAGCAAAGGGCCTGAAGGGATTACCGGCTGGCAAACGAGGAGCTTTCCCCCGGACTATTGGGAAGCGAACCCAGAGCATGGCATGGGCGCCCGGCTGGCGGATTCCGAGCTTGCCAGTTTTGACGGGGACGCAATCGAGGAGGCCGGGCTTGCCCTTGCCGCCGTGGGTATCGAGCTTGCCGCCCTAAAGGCCGGCGCCGTGGTTATCCAAGGCCACCCCGACCGCTGGCGGGCCGTTTACCGCCTGCCACCGGGAGCGGAGGGCCTGAGCCGCCGAATCTTGACCTGGCCCGACCAAAGCGGGGAGCTTGACGCCCATGGCCACCCGAAGCGGAAAACGGTTTTCGAGCTTAGGGCCGGGCCGATTCAGGATGCCTTGCCCCCAACCATTCACCCAGGGACCCGCGAACCTTACCGCTTGCTAGTAGCCCCGTGGGAGCTTGAGGAATGGACCGCCCCGCCGCCTGTCCTGTTAGAGCTTTGGGAGAATTGGGACCATTGGCGCCCGATCCTGGAGGGCGCTTGCCCATGGGCGCCACCCGCCCCGGAGCCGGAAATCAGGGAATCCCCGCGGGAGCGGGCTGGCGGGGAGTCGGTAATTTCCGCCTTTAATTGCGCCCATGACCCCGCCGCGATCTTGGAAAGTAACGGCTATCAGCGCAAAGGGCCTAACCTGTGGCTTAGCCCCCATTCAGGGAGCGGCATAGCCGGGACCCGGCGACTTTCTGAAACGGGCCGCGTTTATTGCCACCATGCCAGCGACCCCCTAGCCGGCGCCGCCCATGATGCCTTTTCCCTGTTCACCGTTTTGGAGCATCACGGCAACCAAAGGGAAGCCGTCAAGGCCGCCGCCCGGCTGTTGGGGATGCCGCCGCCTGAACCGCGCAAGGCTGAGCCGCGAACGGAAGCCGGACCCCCGCCAGCGCCCGAAGCCTGGCCCAAGCCGCAACCGATCGCCGCCAGTTATGAGGGCCTGCCCTATCCCCTGGAAGCCCTGCCTGACCCGATACGGGCCGCCGTGGCGGAGGGCCTAGCCTTTACCCAGGCACCCGCCCCCCTGGTTGCCAGCGCCGCCCTAAGCGCCCTGAGCTTGGCCGGTCAAGGGCTGGCGACCGTGCGCCGCGCCCCCATGCTGGCGGGACCGTGCGCCCTGTATTTCCTCTCGATAAATGACAGTGGCGAACGCAAAACCACCGTGGAGGGCTTGTTTCTCGCCCCCATCCGCGAATGGGAAAAGGAGCAAGCCGCCGTATGGGCGCCCATCGTTAAAGGTTATGAGGCTGAGCTTGCCGCGTGGGAAGCGGAGCGCAACGGCATAAGGGACCGAATAAAAAGCCTGACGAAAGCCGGGAAAAGCGCCGCCGAAGCAAGCGCCGCCCTTGTCTCCCATGCTGCGGGGATGCCCTTGCCGCCCCGCGTGCCCCGCCTGCTCTATCAGGATGCCACCGCCGAGGCCTTGGCATGGTCCCTGGCTTCCGGCTGGCCCTGTGGCGGTATCGCGTCATCCGAAGCCGGCACCGTCTTTGGTGGCCATGCCATGAGCAAAGACAGCATCACCCGCGCCCTTTCGCTCTTAAACCAACTTTGGGACGCCGCCGCGCCGCTGAACGTGGACCGGCGAACGTCGGAAAGCTTCACCGTTCGGAGCGCCCGCGTTTCGCTTTCGCTGATGATCCAAGAGGCAACCTTTCTCGATTTTCTCGAAAGGTCCGGCGCCCTGGCCAGAGGGAGCGGTTTTCTCGCCCGTTTCCTGTTGGCGTGGCCTGAATCCACCCAGGGAAGCCGTTTCTACCTTGACCCGCCCCATGGGACGCCCGCCCTGAGCGCCTTTAACGCCAGGCTGGCTGGCCTATTGGCCTATCCCCTGCCCGTGGACGAAAGCGGCATCCTGAGCCCCCCGGAGCTGGCCCTGAGCCCCGAAGCCCGCAAAGCGTGGATAGGCTTTCATGATGCAATCGAGGCCGAACTAGGGGAGGGCGGGGAAATGCGCATGGTCCGGGACGTGGCATCCAAGAGCGCGGACAATGCCGCCCGGCTGGCCTGCCTGTTTCACTTGTTCGAGCATGGGCCAAGTGGCGAAATCTCCCCGGATCATTTTGATCGCGCCGCCCGAATTGCCGCCTGGCACCTGAGCGAAAGCCGCCGTTTTTTTGGGGAGGTGGCATTGCCGCTGGAACTGGCTGACGCCGCCCGCCTTGATCGTTGGTTGTTCGAATATGCCCGAAGGGAGCGAACGGCAAGCCTGACAACGGGGGAAGCCCAGCGCCTAGGCCCCGTGCGAAGCAAGGAACGGCTGGCGGAAGCCTTGACCGCCCTGACCGAACTTGACCGCTTGCGCGTAGTCCGGGAGGGCCGCCGGAAAGTAATCGCCCTGAACCCCGCCCTGGTGGAGGCGGATAGGTGAGCCGCCTGGCTGGCCTAGTGGCCGGGAAGGGGCCAGGCTTGCCGCCTGGTCCCATCCGCGAACTTTCGCATGATTCGCAACATTCGCAAGGGCTACCGCCCGAAATTGCATCCCCTGACCGCCGCGAAGGCCGAACTTTCGCAAGTTTCGCAAGTTTCGCAAAGGGAAAGGGCCAGAAAACGCAAGAAACATCCTTGTTATTCCATAATAATAATAAGGAAATCCTCTCTCTCTCTTGTGCGCGCGGAAATGAATTTGGGGAGGGACCCCCTGCGAAAGTTGCGAAAGTTGCGAAAGTTGACCCTGCCAACGGAAGCCTGGCCCCCGCCCTGGAAAGCGAAAGCGAACCGCGCCGCCGCTGGCTGATTCGCCATGCTGGCGGGGAGGTGGCAAGCCATAGCTTTACCCCGCCGGCAACCCTGCCAGAGGTCCGGGCCTGGTATCCCGCCGCCTTGGCTATCGAGGCCGAGGAAGACGCCCCGAAGGAACCGGCGCCCGCCGCCGATTTTGAACCCCTGCCCGATGATCGGATTACCTGCCGCGCCTGTTGCCACCTGAGCGGCACCCGCTGCCAGGTTGCGCAGCGTGGCGCGTTTTCCCATCGCGCCCGCTGGTATGAGCCGGAACCGGAGCGCCTGCGGGCCTGCTACCTGTTCGCCCCCCTGCCCCATGATCCCGACCAGAGGGCCGGCGCCGCCCGCTGGCCTAGCCTTGAATGGATGAAACGCCGTGAAAATTGACCTACAAAGTGACGGGGCAACGATTCCCCTGCCAACTGGCGGAACCCCGAAGCCGCGCCCCTATGCCGATTTGCCGAAAGCGGTCCGCCGGCAAATTCAAGATGACGCGAAATGGTTTCTCCGGCATCCAAGCCGAACCGTGCGCCTTCGCGACCCGGCGCCCGGAGAAGCCGAAAGCCTGGCCAGCGATGAAACTACCTTGCCCGCCGCAGCGAGCGGTTATCCCCTAAAGATTGTGGTTTTGCAGCATTTCCCCGGCTGGCGAATCCGGCGCCCGGTTTGGACGGTTTTGAATTCCAGCGCCCCGGAGGAGGTTGTTTTGGCTTTCCTTCGCCTGGTAATGGATGGGCTGGAACAGGGTTATTTCGGGGAGATTGGCGCCGATGATATCCGCGCCGCGATGGGCGAACCGCTAACGTCAACGAGGCATTAGGCCATGAAAAAAAGCCATATAAAACAATATGTTACGGGTCCCATTGGCAAGCCCGCTGGGCCGCATTTCGGACCGCCCGACCTGCCCAGCCAGAAATATGCATATATGTCAGACACATACAAAACGCCCGGAGACTTTACCCATGGCTGAGCCCGTTACACCCTTGACCCAGGCACAAGGCGCCGCCCTGGCCGGGCTGAGCTTGAGGCATTTTCAGCGCCTGTTGGCTGAGCCCGGAGCGCCGCCCCGCCTGGAAAATGCGATAGGTCGGCAAAGTGGCCTGCCTGTTGAACCGTTCGCGAAGTGGTTGAGGTCCCGTATCGCCGCGGAGCTTGGCACCGACGAAAACCTTTCCCCCCAAGCCGAGCGCGCCCGATTGGACCGCGCAAGGGCCGAATTGGCGGAACTGGAGCTGAGCCGCCGCCGCCGGGAGCTGATCCCCGTGGACGAAGTAGCCCAAGCCTGGTCCGAACAAGTCACCATCGCAAAAAATCGACTGCTATCCCTGCCAAGCCGGGTATCGAGCGACGTTTTGCGACTGAAGACGCAGCGTGCAATCGAAAACGCCCTAAAAGATGCGGTCATTCAGATTCTGACCGAATTGAGCAACGACCCTGTTAAACCCTGACCATCCTGATGAGGTACTGACCGATGAGACCCACACCATTGGCACCCCTGGCCCCCCTGGCCCGCCGCGCCCTTCATACTTCCACCCATTGCAAGGTTATCGAGGCCCCCGGAGCCCCTGGCTTGTATGCAATTCAGGTATTTAGCAGAGACAGCCGCCCTGGCCTGCTGTTCGGGACTGACGGCTATCTCTGGCTGTTCGAGAGCCGCGAATTTGCCCAAGGCTGTATCTGGCACCATCACGATAACGCGAAGGTTTTGCCCGAGGATCGCGTGTGTTGACCCCCCAAGCCTGGCCTTGATATGAGCCCCCCGGCGCCCTGTGGCCCGCCCTGTGGCCCTGTGGCGCCGCCCCTTCGCTGACCCTTCCCCATATATCCCCCGCCAGCGCCGCGCCGTCATGGTGGCGCCCATGCCCCCCGCCGGGCTTGGCCGTTCTTCACGTGAAGATTATCCCGTGCCTCACATGAGGCACGCCCGGACGTGCCACACGTGTAGCACGTGAGACTTGAATCCCACGTGGGATTCAGCCCATGCCCCACATGGGGCACGCCCGGACGTGACTCACGTGAGTCACACGTGAGACTCGATTTCCGACGTCGGAAACGCCCAAGCACGCACCGAACGGCAACCCAACGGCAACGAAGCGCCAAAAAACCGCGCGAAGCCCGCCAGCTAAAACCCTAAGCGCCTGTATTTGCTGACATAGTAACGGCAATCGAGGCCGATACCTACTGATTAGTAATCAGAGGGGAAGCCGGCGCCCTGGTATCGGCAGAGACGATCTCCGCCGATATTGCGCGTAACATGCTGAATTTATTGGCTACGCCCCGCCTTCGCCTTCGCTGGTCCCCCAACTGGTCCCCCATGTGAATTTAGGTTGCGCAATTTCAATAAACAATGCGCAAGTAAATTGACTTATGCGTATAGATTGCTATTATATGCGCACAATTCGCAACCTGAGGTGATGACATGGCAAGGGTCAACTTATCCGTACCTGATGAACTGAAAGCCACGATGGACGGCTTTCCTTCCGTGAACTGGTCCGCTGTTGCTCAAGAGGCTTTCCGGACCGCTGTAACCATCGCTGAACTGAGGAATAAGGGCATGAACAACGAAGCTGACACCATGGCCGGGCTTGAGCGCCTGCGGGCTGAGCGCCGCGCCGATACGGAAGCGGAACGCTCTTGGGGGAGCGGGCTTGGCCAAGCTTGGGCTCTCAAGGAAGCCAGTTTCACCAAGCTTCAACGGGTAGCCGGGCTTGCGGGGGATCGGTTACCAGAGGACGGCTGGGAGGCCGCTAGGATTTTGCTTGGTTACTGTGAGGAAGATGAGGAGGGGGCAAGCCGCGAGTCTGGTCCGCCGATTGACGATGAGGAGCTTCATGATTGGGTCTGCCGCATGGGCCTTTACGATGGCTCGATAACAGACATAGTTGTTAGCCCTGCCAGAATCGCGGGCTTTATCGCTGGCGCCGCCGCCGTCTATCGTCAGGTATAAGCCACCCGCCACCCGACAAGCCCGCCGCGTGCGGGCTTTTTGTTGACTGCACCCGTGCCAGGATGCCGCCGGCAACTATGCCCGAAGCGGACCCCAAAAAGGGCCTAGCTTCGGTTTTGTTGTGTTCAAGTTGTGTTCATGGCCCCTAAAAACACACAAGGCTAGGGTAATTACCTGGCCTTATGTTATCTAACTTTTTGATTTTGAATGGTGCCCGGGGCGGGACTCGAACCCGCATGGATCACTCCGAAGGATTTTAAGTCCTTTGCGTCTACCGATTTCGCCACCCGGGCGGGTGGAGGGGGGTGTTGAAGCCGGGTCGGAAGGCGTCGCGGGTTTCAGGAGGGGGGTGAACCGGGCGCCAAGGCAGGGAAGGAGGTGGAGGCTGAGCCCGGAATCGAACCGAGGTACACGGCTTTGCAGGCCGCTGCATGACCACTCTGCCACTCAGCCTTAGGCGAAGAAGTATATAACCGGCGGCCGGCTGCTGTCATCCCGTTGCGAGGGATTCGTCGCGACGGGATTTGTGGTCACGGCCATTTCAGCCGGTGGCCAGCAATCCCTTCAGGCCTGCCAGGTGGGCGCTGCCGCGGGCGCGCTTTTCCTCCTCGTTCGCCTTACGGCGGATGTCCCAGTCCAGGTCGGCTTCGGGCACTTCCTCCAGGAAGCGGCTGGGCTGGGTCTGGACCAGTTCGCCGAAGCGCTTGCGGCGCTGGGCGAGGGTGAAGGTCAGGCGCTCGCGGGCGCGGGTGATGCCAACGTAGGCCAGGCGCCGCTCCTCCTCGATGCTGTCATCCTCGATGCTGGTGCGGTGGGGCAGGAGTTCCTCCTCCATGCCGACCAGGAAGACGTGGGGGAATTCCAGGCCCTTGGCGGCGTGAAGGGTCATGAGGGCGATGCGGTCGCCGCCCGCTTCTTCTTCCTGACGCTCCAGTACGTCCATCAGGGATAGATGGCTGACGCGGTCCTGGAGGTTCTTGCCCTGGTGGTCGCCCTTGCCCAGGGCCTCCAGCCAGTCGATGAGGCTGTGGACGTTCTCCAGCCGCCGCTCGGCGACCTGGGGACTGGAGGCGTTCTCCCGCAGCCAGGCGGCGTAGTTCATGCCCTCCACCAGGGCGCGGGCGGCGGCCACCGGGTCGTGGTCGGCATCCCGGGCGTGCTGGTCCAGCCAGGTGGCGAACTGGGCTAGCCGTTCCCGAGGGCGTTTTTCCAGGTGCTGGCCCAAGCCCAGCTCGCCGCAGGCCCTGAGCAGGGGCACGCCGCGGTCGTGGGCGTAGGCCGCCAGCTTCTCCAGGGTGCCGGGGCCGATCTCGCGGCGCGGGGTGTTGACGATGCGCAGAAAGGCGGCGTCGTCCTCCGGGTTGGCGAGCAGGCGCAGATAGGCCATGAGGTCTTTGACCTCGGTGCGGGCGAAGAAGGAGGTGCCCCCGCTAAGGAAATAGGGGATGTCGTGGGCGCGCAGGGCCTGCTCGAAGAGCCGCGCCTGGTGGTTGCCACGGTACAGGATGGCGAAGTCGCCGTAGTTGGCCTGGTCGGCGAAGCGGCGGTGGAGGATCTCGGAGACGACCCGCTCGGCCTCCTGACTCTCGTCGCGGCAGGTGATGACTCGCGGGCGCTCGCCCGCGCCGTGGGCGCACCAGAGGCGCTTCTCGAACAGGTGCGGGTTGTTGGCGATGAGGGCGTTGGCCAGACCGAGGATGCGGCCGCTGGAGCGGTAGTTCTGCTCCAGCATGACCACCTTGAGGGTGGGGAAGTCCTCCCGCAGCCGGGCCAGGTTTTCCGGACGGGCGCCGCGCCAGGCATAGATGGACTGGTCATCGTCACCGACCACGGTCAGGGCGCCGCGGGGACCGACCAGGCGCCGGACCAGTTCGTACTGGGCGCCGTTGGTGTCCTGGTATTCGTCCACCAGGAGGTAGCGGATGCGCCCCTGCCAGGCTTGGAGCAGGTCTGGCTGTTCGGCGAAGAGGAGCGCCGGCAGGCGGATGAGGTCGTCGAAATCGACGGCGTTGTAGGCGTGGAGGCTGCGCTGGTAGTCGGCGTAAAGGCCGGCGAGATCGGCCTCGAAGTCGTCCTCGGCCTGGCTCAGGGCCTGGGGAGGCTCGATGAGGGCATTCTTCCAGGCGGAGATGCGGTTCTGGACCGTGGCGGGGGTCAGGGCGTCGGCCTGGCGTACCGCACGCAGGTGTTCCTTGATGACGGCCTCGGCGTCCTGGGGGTCGAAGAGGGAGAAGCCGGCCCGCAGCCCGGCACAGTCATAATCCCGGCGCAGCAGGTCCAGGCCCAGGGTGTGGAAGGTGGAAATGCGCAGGCCGCGGGCGTCACGGCCCTTTAGCAGGCGGCCGACCCGTTCCTTCATCTCCCGCGCCGCCTTGTTGGTGAAGGTGACGGCGGCGATATGGCGCGGCGCCAGGCCGCATTCCCCCACCAGGTGGGCGATCTTGCGCGCGATGACCCGGGTCTTGCCGGAGCCGGCGCCGGCCAGGACCAGCAGCGGGCCACCCAGGTAGCGCACGGCTTCGAGTTGGCGGGGGTTGAGGTCCTTCACGGGGTTGTGATCAAACGGCGGGGAGGGTGGGGGGTGACGGGTTCGCGCCAGGCTCGGGATGGGAGTGGGCGCGGGTGAGAAAGGCGGCATTATGCCGGAGGGGTGGTCTCACTGGCTAAGGCGGTTCACAAAGGCCAGGCATTCCCTATCCCGACGTACTAACATAGGCGGACTTACGGAATCTTCATGGCTATGTCGACCCCGATGAAAAGGATCCTGACCGCAACCCTCCTTGGCGCCGTTTCACTGGCGGCCGGGGCGCAATCCGATACCCGACCGGCAATCCCGATGGAGACGCCGGACCTGCCCCCGGCTGGCTACGCCGGTGAGACGGTGCAGCCGGACGTTACCATCCTGGAGACGGATCGGGGCACGGTTTACGAATATCGCATCAATGGTCAGCTTTACATGGTGCGCATCCAGCCGCAGATCGGTCCGCCCTACTTTCTGCTGGACTCGGACGGTGACGGTACCCTGGATGTTCAACGGGACCGGGTCTCCGACATCTCCATACCCCAGTGGGTGTTGTTTAGCTGGTAGGGCGGCGAAAGCGGCAACCGGGCAATAAAAAACCCCGCCGTTCAGGGGAGGAGCGGCGGGGTTAAATCGCGTCCCCGGTGGGGAGCCGGGGACCCGATCGCCGGGGGGAGGGAGTGGCGACCGGGTCGTGTCAACGCTTACACCCTAAGAGGGGTGAAGCTGGTAAAAGTTCACCGTGCCGGTAGGAAATTTTTGCGGTCCGTTCGGTCTGGGCTGGCGATGATGCTGTCATTGGGGCGCGATGCTGTTCCTGGGGTGGCATGACCGCTGGCCGCAACAGCCAGCCGGGAACGAAAAGCAGACGGCGGTGGCCGTCAGGGGATGTCCGCCAGGGCTTAGCCCGGGAGACAAAAGCGGCGGATCAGGGCGCGCAACAGGTCCAGGGTCGGCGGAATGCTGGCGACCTCCAGATATTCATCCGGCTGATGGGCCTGGGCCAGGTTGCCGGGGCCAAGGATGACCGTCTCCAGGCCGAGCTGATTGAGGAAGGGCGCCTCGGTGCCAAAGCCGACGGCCTCGGCGGCGTGGCCGGTGAGGGCCTCGCTGGCCTGGACGATGGCGGCAGTGGCGGGGGTCTCCGCCGGGGGGATGGCCTCGAAGAGGGGCGTCACCTGCCAGCCCAGGCCGCGGCGCTCCGCCACCCGGGCCACCCGCGCCGCCAACTGGGTACGTAAGTCATCGACGCTCAGGCCGGGCAGGACGCGCAGGTCCAGCAGCAGTTCGCAGTCCCCGCAGATGCGGTTGGGGTTGTCGCCCCCATGGATGTGGCCCAGGTTGATGGTCGGCACCGGCACGGCGAAGGCGGGGTGGCGGTGGCGCTCCTGCAGATCCCGGCGCCAGGCCAGGATTTCCCCCATGACCTCCTGCATCCCTTCCAGGGCCGAGTTGCCCAGGGAGGGGTCGCTGGCGTGGCCGGGCTGGCCGACCAGACGCACCGCCTCGTTCATCACCCCCTTGTGCAGCCGCACCGGGCGCAGGGACGTGGGCTCGCCGATAACGGCATGGCGTCCCAGGGGGCGGCCGGCCTGGACCAGGGCGCGGGCGCCGCTCATGGAGGATTCCTCGTCCGCCGTTGCCAGTATGGTCAGGGGATGCTGCAGATCCTGCGCCTTCAGCCCCCGCGCCGCCTCCAGGGCCAGGGCGAGAAAGGACTTCATGTCGCTGGTGCCCAGGCCGTAGAGCTTGCCGTTGTCCTCGGTGATGGCGAAGGGGTCGCGGGTCCAGCGGCCGGCGTCGTAGGGGACCGTATCCGTGTGACCGGACAGGACCAGGCCCCCTCGCCCCGTGCCCAGGGTGGCGATGAGGTTGGCCTTGTCCGGCTGGTCGGGCAGTTCCAGGATCTCCACCCGGTAACCGGCGCCCGCCAGCCATTCCGCCAGGCGATCGATGAGGTGGCGATTGCCCATGTTCAGCTCGGGCTTGACGCTGCTCACCGTGGGCAGAGCGATCAGGTCCTCCAGCATGGCGCGGAGTTTGGGGGGGTGGTGGTGCATCGTGGCTCTCCCGCATCACCCAGGGCAGGGCTGTTGGCTTGGAATCAAGGTGGCGGACGGGTTCCGCGCTCCGTCCATGGTCTGCAGCAGCGCTGGCCCGTGGGGGTCAGACGTCAATGCGCCTCTTCCCAGTTATCGCCCACGCCGATCTCGACCAGCAGGGGCACGGCCAGCTCGCCGGCGGACTCCATGGCAGCGCGGATGCGGGGTTTGGCCTCCGCCACCGCGTCCTCCTCCACCTCGAAGACCAGTTCGTCATGGACCTGCATGATCATGCGCACCGGTGGGCGTTCGGTCTGAATCCAGGCGTCGGCGGAGATCATGGCGCGCTTGATGATATCGGCGGCGCTGCCTTGCATGGGGGCGTTGATGGCGGTGCGCTCGGCGCCGGCACGGCGGGCCTGGTTGGGGTGGTCGATGTCCGGCAGGTGCAGACGGCGGCCGAAGAGGGTCTCGACATACTTGTCCCTTCGCGCTTGCTGGCGGGTACGCTCCATGAAGTCCTTCACCCCGGTGTAGCGCTGGAAATAGAGGTCCACGTAGGCCTGGGCATCACCGCGCTCGACGCCTAACTGCCTGGCCAGGCCGAAGGCGGACATGCCGTAGATGAGGCCGAAGTTGATGGCCTTGGCGGAGCGGCGCTGCTCGGGGCTGACCTGGTCCAGCGCAAGGCCCCAGACCTCGGCGGCGGTGGCGGTGTGGATGTCCTGGCCGGCAGCAAAGGCCGCCAGCAGGCGCTCGTCCCCGGAGAGGTGGGCCATGATGCGCAGCTCGATCTGGGAGTAGTCGGCGGCGACCAGCTTGCAGCCCGGGTCGGCGATGAAGGCCAGGCGGATGCGTCGCCCGTCCTCGCTGCGGATGGGGATGTTCTGCAGGTTGGGGTCCGAGGAGGACAGGCGCCCGGTGGCGGCCACCGCCTGATGATAAGAGGTGTGGACCCGCCCAGTGAGGGGGCTGACCATTTGCGGCAGCTTGTCGGTGTAGGTGGACTTGAGTTTGGCCAGGCCGCGGTGTTCGAGGATGAGGCGCGGCAGCTCGTGGCCGGCGTCGGCCAGTTGCTGCAGGACGGACTCGGCGGTGGAGGGCGCCCCCTTGGGGGTCTTCTCCAGCACCGGCAGGCCCTGCTCGGCGAAGAAGATCTCACCGATCTGCTTGGGGGAGCCCAGGTTGAAGGGTCGTCCGGCGACGCGGTAGGCGTCCTCCTCCAGGCGGGCGAGACGCTTGGTCAGGTCGCGGCTCTGGTCCACCAGGCGCTCACGGTCGATGCGCACCCCCTGGCGCTCCAGGCGTGACAGCACCGGCACCAGGGGGATCTCGATCTCGCGGTAGAGGCGGGCTAGGCCGGGGAGCTGCTCCAGTCGGGGGGCGAAGGCCCGGTGCAGGCGCAGGGTGACCTCGGCGTCCTCGGCGGCGTAGGGGCCGGCCTGTTCGATGGGGATCTGGTCGAAGGTCAACTGGCCGGCGCCCTTGCCGGCGATATCCTCGAAGTGGATGGTGCGGTGGCCCAGGTACTTGAGGGCCAGGCTGTCTATGTCGTGGCGGCTGGCGGTGCTGTCGAGGACGTAGGACTCCAGCATGGTGTCCTGGGCGATGCCGCGCAGCTCGATGCCATGGTTGGCCAGCACGCTCATGTCGTACTTGAGGTTGTGACCGGCCTTGGGCCTGGCTGGGTCCTCCAGCAGGGGTTGCAGTCGCGCCAGCACCGCCTCCCGGTCCAATTGGGCCGGGGCGCCGAGGTAGCCATGGGCCAGGGGGACATAGGCCGCCGTGCCAGGTTCGACGGCGAAGGACAGGCCGACGATGCGCGCCTGGATGTAGTCCAGGCTGGTGGTCTCGGTGTCGAGGACGAAGAGTTCGGCCGCCGCCAGGCGGGCCAGCCAGGCGTCCAGGTGGGTCTGGTCGAGGATGATTTCGTAGCCGTCCTGGGCCTGAGGCCCTTGGGTAGCGGCATTGGTTTCCTGGATCGCGGCAGCTCCAGTCGGGGCCTTGTCTGTGTTGGCTGACCCTGATCCTGATTTGGTGTCGGTGCCTTCCAGGCTCTCCAGCAGTCGGCGCGACTCGATGCGCAGATACCAGCCCCGCAGGGTCTCCAGGTCGGGGGCGGCAGGCTTCAGGTCCGACAACTCCAGTCCCAGGTCCAGGTCCAGCCGGATACTGGTCAACTGGCGGGACAGTGGTAGCCGATCCAGGCTCTGGCGCAGGTTCTCGCCCACCTCGCCCTTGATCTGGGCGGCGTGGGCGATTACGCCGGCCAGATCGCCGTATTCCTGAAGCCACTTGACGGCGGTCTTGGGGCCGCAGCCAGACACGCCGGGGATATTGTCGACACTGTCGCCGACCAGGGTCAGGTAATCGACGATACGCTCCGGTGGCACGCCGAATTTGGCGATGACCCCTTCCCGGTCCAGGCGCTCGTCGCTCATGGTGTTGATGAGGGTGACATGCTCGGCCACCAGTTGCGCCAGGTCCTTGTCGCCGGTGGAGATGAGGGTCGCCAGGCCTTGGGCGGCGGCGCGGGTCGCCAGGGTGCCGATGACGTCGTCGGCCTCGACCTCCGGCACCGCCAGCAGGGGTAGGCCCAAGGCGCGGACGACGGCATGGAGGGGCTCGATCTGCTCCCGCAGGTCGTCCGGCAGAGGCGGGCGATGGGATTTGTACTCGGGGTAGAGATCGTCGCGGAAGGTCTTGCCCGGGGCGTCGAAGACCACCGCCATCAGGTCCGGCTGGTAGTCCTCCCGCAGCTTGCGCAGCATGTTGATCACGCCCACCAGGGCGCCGGTGGCCTCCCCTTTGGAATTGGTCAGCTTGGGTAGGGCGTGGTAGGCGCGGAAGAGGTAGGAGGAGGCGTCGACGAGGACCAGGGGAAAGGGCTTGGCCATGGTGGAGGTTCTGGGGTGAATGGCGGCGCCACCCGGTCAGGACCCAAGTGGCGGCATGAAGTGGCGGGATTAGGCAGTCAGGAGATCGATCCGCTAATCCACTTTAGCGTAAGGCGAGTCTAAATAGCTATAAACAATAAGTTACCTTTAAGATGTTCATAAAGGTATTGGTGAAACGAATGATGAGTTCGCACCAGGAGCCCGTTGGCGGAGACGGGATTCGCGCCGGCCATCAGCCTAGCTGGAGTAGCAGCGGGGCGATCTCGCGATAGACCAGGGGCAGGGGTGCCTTGCGTCCCAGGGTGAGGATGCGGGTGCCACTGGGGTAGACGAGGTGGTAGGTCTGGGATAGGTGCAGCTCATCGTCCCCCTCCAGCAAGGCCATCAGGGCCGCGTAGGGTCGGCGGTCGCCGTCGCCGATGGCCAGTTCCACCTCCTGGATACGCAGCCAGCCTTCGCTCAGGGCCAGGGTCGGCGCCTCCGCGTGGCTGTTGCCGAGGAAGAGGGGGTAGAGAAATTCCTTGAGCTCGTTGTTGAGCAGCAAACCAATCTGCCCCTCGCCATAAAGCCAGATCAGACCGCGAGGGTCCTCGGCATCCTTTTCATGCGCCCCGAACGCCGTCGCCCAGCCGGGGAAATAAGCGGTGTAGCGGCGTACGCGGCGTTCAGTCGGCATGGCGGTCCCCCTTGGTCTGTTTATCCGGATACTACCCGAACGGGGGCGGTTGGTCATGCGCTGTTTGGTGGGTGTTTGGAGGGGATGCGGCCTTTTGGCTGCGCGGCCATTTCTGCCGCACCGGCGGCCGTGGGGCCTTGGCCGGTCCTGGTCGGCAAATTGTCCACTGCACCATTATGGCCTATGCTCTCAAGGAGGCTCTCCGGCTTGGCTTCTGCATGTGCTCCTCCGCAAATTGCGGCGCGTTTGCGTACGTCAAAGCGGTCAAATTTCCCGTAGGACGAGCCAACTCGATCAATTCTTGACCAATTTGCCCTACGTTGCCATAAATCGGACAGGCTCCCAGGCGGAGGGATATTCCATCCGTCCCAAACTCAATCCCAATCCCGTACCCAGTCCCAGGCTTAGCACCAGCCCCAGTCAGCATTCGAGTCTTAGCCACAGACCCTCGTTGTTCCACCACCGCCACGCCCTCAACCCTGCCATTTCTCACCATGACCGCCACTCCCGCCATGAACGTGATGACCCGGCTCAAGCAGGCCACGGCTGCCCTGCACGCCGACGTCGAGTCCCTGCCGCGGATGCGCCGCCTGGTCGATCCGGAACTCACCCGGGAGGAATATCAGGATCTGCTGCGGCGCTTCTACCGGGCCAATCAGGTCTGCGAGCGCCACCTGTTGGCCCGAGCCGCCGTCTGGGAGTCGCGGGTTCTGGATTGGTCGAGTCGCTTGGGTAAGACCGCCTGGCTGGAGGAGGACCTGCAACGGCTCGATCCGGACTGGCGGCCATCCGCCCCTGAGGTCCCGTTGGCAGGGGCCAGGTTCCCCTCCCCGGCCAGTCCTGATGATCTAGCCCCTCCGCCCTACGCGGGCGAGGGCTTTGCGCGCGCTGCCGGTTGTCTGTATGTCTTGGAAGGAGCCACCCTCGGGTCCCGGGTGATCCTGGGGCTGCTGGGCCGGGCCCGGGAGCGGCCGGCCGGGGACGCCACCCGGTTCTTTCAGGGTTATGGTCCTCTCACCGGCGAGCGCTGGGCCACCTTGGGCCGCGACTTGCAGGCTCATCTGGGCCAGGACGAGGAGGCTTTCAACCAGGCCCTGGTGGCGGCTAGCGAGACCTATGCCTTCCTTGGGAGTATCTTCGGTGGGCGCTAACCGTCATGAGGATGCTGACCTTCCTGTTGAAAAAGGATTATTTTATCGTGACTTTCACGCTAGCTGGCATGAGGGTGCGCGCCACACCCCCTACAATGAAAGTCTTTGCCAAGACTTTTACGCCAACTCCTTTTTTTACCTCGCGAGGTCAGCGGATGCTTCTGTCCGATGAGCGGCTCAAACAGCAAGCGGAAAAGGCCGGTTGTACCTTGGCGGGTATGAACGCTGCGGCATTCCTTGAGCTTCAGGTGAACCACTGATGAGCGGCAACCCAGGTCAGGCCTCTGAAACGCGGGCGATGAGCGCGCGGACTCACCAACAGGAGATCCGTGACTTGGTGCTGGCGCGCTACGGCAATCTGGCCCGGGCGAGCCTGCCCCATCGTCTGCGCTTTCACCTCAAGCGCGCCGGCTGGGTCGGGGTGGTGCGGGGTGCCTATCTGGTCAAGCGGCTGCTGGACATCCTGGTCTCCGGGACCCTGCTGGTGTTGCTGCTGCCGTTCTTCCTGCTTCTCGCCCTGTTGATCCGGATCGAGTCCCCCGGGCCGGTCCTGTTCAAGCAAACGCGGGTCGGACGCTGGGGGGAATTGTTCACCATCTTCAAGTTTCGCTCCATGTACGCCGATGCCGAGGCCCGTAAGGCCGAACTGCTGGCGCGTAACGAGATGCAGGGTGGCGTCCTCTTCAAGATGCGGGACGACCCGCGCGTTACCCGCATCGGCCGCTTCATCCGCAAGACCTCCATCGACGAACTGCCCCAACTGTGGAACGTCTTCAAGGGCGACATGTCCCTGGTCGGCCCGCGCCCCCCGGTACCCTCGGAAGTCAACGAGTATTCCCTGGCCGACCGTCGCCGGCTCGAGGTCATCCCCGGCATCACCTGCATCTGGCAGGTATCGGGCCGTTCGGAGATCCCCTTCGAGCAACAGGTGGAACTGGATGTGGAATATATCCAATCCCAGTCCGTGTGGATGGATATCAAGCTCCTGCTCAAGACCATCCCCGCCCTGTTGCTCGGCAAGGGGGCTTACTAGCATCACCCCGCCTCCCCCTGGTGGCCTGAAAGAATACTGACCGGGAGCCTGATCCCATGCGCGCGCTCGTCTTCGCCGATCGTCAGGGTACCGAACTGGCCCCCCTGACCGATCAAGTCCCCCTGGCGCTCCTGCCCGTCGCCGGCAAGGAGGTCCTGGTCCATGGCATCGAGGATCTGGTCGGGGCCGGGGTGCGGGAACTGGTCATCGTGGTCTCGACCCTGGCCGATCAGATCGAGGCCGCCATCGGGGATGGCCAGCGGTGGGGGGTGGGTATCCGCTACGTCCTGAGTCGCGGCGAGGAGGACCCCGCCGCGGTCTGGCGGCGCCTGAGCCTGAGCGAGAACCTGCCCCTGCTGGCGCTGCGTGGCGATGTGTTGCGGACCCCGGCGGTAGCGGGCTTTCTCGATCAGGCCCAGGGCTATCCAGGGTCGATCATCGCCGCGCTGCCCGGGGACCCGCGGGCTGGGCTGATCCTGCTGCGCGCCCGTGCCGATACCCCGCTGGGGGATGAGCAGGGCCTGTCCCCGGCGCTTCGGCTCCTGAACTGGTCAGCCCCGGTCAGGGCGGATCTTCGGGCTGAATTGATTCAGGTGCCGCCCATGGCGGCGGTGACCTTCAACCTGCTGACCGATCTCCCCGCTTACCATCGCGCCAACCGCGATCTGGTCGCCGGACGCTTGCCCGGCATGGCCCCGCCTGGCCGCCTGCTGGCCTTGGGCCTGACGGTGGGGCCGCGGGCACGGGTCGTGCCCAGGAGCCTGAAACAGGGCGTCGCCCTCATTGGCGCCAACAGCCGGGTCCATCCCGAGGCGGAATTGCTCGGCGAGGTCGTCATCGGCGACGAGGTGGTGGTGGACCGCGGCGCGACCATCCGCGACAGCGTCATCCTGTCCCGCACCTATGTCGGTGAATTGATCGAGGTGGCCAATGCCATCGTCGCCTCCAATCTGCTGATTCGCGTCGATACCGGTGCGGTGCTGCGCATCAGCGATACCCTCTTGCTCGCGGACCTCGCCGGCGGAGGTGTGGGTGGGGAGGCGGCGCGGTGGCTCGATCGCTTCCTGGGTCTGCTGTTGTTGGTGCTGTCGCTGCCCCTGTGGCCCCTGGCCGCGGCCCTGGCCTACCGCGAATCAGGGGGTAGACCCCTGCTCGGATCAGAGACCTATCTGGGCAATCCCCCCACCTCCCCCAGCCCCGACGCCCGGGGAGTGCGTCCGCTGGAACTGCGCCATTGGCGGACCTCCGTCCCGGTGCTGAGCAAACTGCCTTGGCTGATCGCCGTGATGCGTGGTGATTTACGCCTGGTGGGCGTGAGCCCCCTCACCCCGGAGGAGTCGGCCGCCCGGCGCGAGGACTGGCAATTCGTGCGGGACAAGGCCCCGGTTGGCCTGTTCGGCCCGACCCAGTTTGACTTGCCGGCGAAGGCCCCCATCGAGGAGCGCCTGCTCAGTGACGCCTTCTATGCCCGCCAGCGCACCTGGCCAAGTGACATGGGTTTTCTGTGGCGGGGGCTGAGGCGGCTCTTTAGTGCCGAGGTCTGGCGGGGCCAGGCGTGAGATCCTTCCTTGAGGCCTCGGCAGCCGTCTTGCCCCTTGGTACCGGCTTTGCCAGATGAGTATGTGTATACGAGTTTGTGTATTGACGGGCGATTGGACCCTCGCTAACGTCAGTCTTCAAGCCGCCCTAGCCGCGTTTGGACGGTAAACCTCCCTTCATGCCCCCCAAGCTTCGGACCCACTTTACATGTCCACTGGCATCCCGCCTCCCCTGATCGTCGACCTCGATGGCACCCTGGTTCGCACCGATACCCTGTGGGAGGCCCTATTCACCCTGGCCAAGGAACGTCCTTTGGACCTGTTGGGTGCTTCCCTTGCCCTGGGCGCGGGACGGGCGGCCTTCAAGGCCCGCGTCGCCGACCTGGTCGAGCCAGATGTAGAGGGTATCCCGCTCAATGCCCAACTGATCGACTGGCTTCGCGACCAGGCAAGTGGCGGTCGGCGGTTGGTCCTGGCCACCGCCACCAACGGCAAAATTGCCCAACTCATCGCCGATCGGGTCGGGCTGTTTGACGAAGTCCTCGCCAGCGATGGTCAACGCAATCTCAAGGGCCCCAACAAGGCCGCCGTGCTCGTGGAGCGCTTCGGTCGCGGGGGCTTCGACTATGTCGGCGACAGCCGCGCCGATCTGCCGGTCTGGAGCGCCGCCCGCCGGGCGATCGTCGTCGGCGGCACGGGCCTGGCCAAGGCCGCCGGCCAGGTCGCCGAGGTCGAGCGCGTCTTTGCCCCGCCACCGCGCTTGCCCATGCTGCGGCGCGCCTTGCGTCTGCACCAGTGGGCGAAGAACGTCCTCGTCTTTCTGCCTCTGCTGGCCGCCCACCAGGTGGGCGATGGTTCCAGCCTGGTGGCCGCCGTCCTGGCCTTCCTCGCCTTCGGTCTGACCGCCTCCGCGGTCTACCTGCTCAACGACCTGCTCGACCTGGCCGCTGACCGCCGCCACCCCACCAAGTGCCGGCGACCCTTCGCCGCCGGTGACCTGCCCCTGGCCTGGGGGCTACTCCTGACGCCCCTGCTGCTCCTGGGCGCCACGGCTATCAGCCTCTGGTGGCTGCCGCCGGCCTTCGGCGTGGTCCTGGCCGGTTATTTCCTCCTGACCAGCGCCTACTCACTAGACTTCAAGCGCCGGCCCATCCTCGACGTCATGACCCTGGCCAGCCTTTACACCCTGCGCGTCATCGCCGGTGGGGCGGCGGTGAGCATCTGGCCCTCCTTCTGGCTGCTGGCCCTTTCGCTGTTTGTCTTCCTCAGCCTGGCGCTGGTCAAGCGCTACGCCGAACTCGATGGTCTGCGGCTGCGGGGTGAACTTACCAGCGCCGGCCGGGGCTGGCATGTGGACGACCTGCACCTGGTCGGTGGCCTGGGCGCCGCCTCGGGCATTGCCGCCGTGCTGGTGTTGGCCCTCTATATCGATAGCGAGACCGCCCGCCGCCTCTATCAACTCCCCGAGGCCCTGTGGTTGCTCACGCCCATCGTGCTCTACTGGGTGAGCCACATCTGGTTCAAGACCCATCGCGGTGAGATGCATGAGGACCCGGTGGTCTTCGCCTTTCGGGACCGGGTCAGTCTGGGCCTGGGGTTCATGGCGGGCTGCGTCGTCCTGCTGGCAACCCAGGGAATCAACCTCTGACCTTCCCTCCGGCATCCCGCGCCACCATCTAAGGCGGGCTGGCCCTCAAGACAGAATTCCTCAGTGTTCGGCCGCGCCGGGAAGACTTGAGGTCGGCCGAAGATTGAGTCGCGACGTCCATTCCTCCACAACCTGGCTTTTGATTGGCAAGCGCGGTGCTGCCGGCTTTAGCGGTGGAGGGCGTGGGGTCGTCGAGCGCTTCTCTATTTTGAACACCAGACCACCGCCAGATGGCGGCCTTGGAGCGAGAAATTGAAAAACAATAAGTTTATGCCGATGGTTCTGACGCTTACCGCCCTGGCGATTTTCTTGCTGGGCGCTCATCCGGTCTGGGCCTTCACGGATGCGAACGACGCCTGGGACGGGCTGTGGCTCCTGGGCTTACCGGACTGGCTGCTCCTGGTGATGGTCGCACTGGTGACCATGCTGCTGGCCGGGTTGGGCCTGGTCTTCCACCATTGGCGGTATCCCACCCGACGCAGCCGTGGCAGGACCTTCGCGACCCTGGGCGCTGGTGCTCTCGCCGGCCTCCTCCTCGCCTGGGCGGCAGCGGATACCTGGCAGGCCTACCAGGCGGACAAGATCCTGCAATTGCCCCCGACCGCCGCTGGCCGTCCCGTCCCGGATTTGTTCCTGCCCCCCGCCTCTGGCCAATCAGAAGTTTCGGCGGATGGCCAGGTTCCCCTGCCCGAGAGCGCGCTCCCCTCCCTCCCCGACCGCGACCGTCCCACGCAAGTCAATTTTTCCGCCCTGAAGAGCGATGCCCTCTACCTCAACCTGTTCGACGACGTCGACCTGCTCGCCGTCCGCGATCGTCTGGTCGCGGGGCCGGATGGCCAGGCCTGGGTCGGTCATGTCCAGGATGACCCCGATAGCGAGGTGATCCTCGCCAGCCAGGGTGCCTCCCTGGCGGGAACCGTCACTTACGCCGGCCGCCTGTTCGAGATCATGGCCCGCGGCGACAACGCCCATGCGGTACGCGAGATCGATCTCACTCAACTCCCCCCCGAGGATCCCGCCGCGGTGCCTGCCAGCGAGGACTCCCTCATTAGCGAGGGGGCGACGCCAGGGAACGACGCGGCTGTTACCGGCCAGGTAATCGATGTCATGGTGGTCTTTTCGCCCCAGGCCAAGGCCAATGCTGGCGGTGAAGCCGGCGTCCGTAGTCGTATCCTCCAGGCCGTCACCGCCGCCAACCAGGCCTTTCTCAACAGCGAGATCGACACCGCCCTCAATCTGGTTCATGTGGGCCAGATCGATTATGTCGAAACCCATGCCATGTCCACGACCCTCGCCCGGTTGCGCGCCAACGGCGATGATGCCCTGGACGAGGTCCATGCCCTGCGCGACCAATACGGGGCTGATCTGGTCGTGCTCGTCAGCGCCGATCGCGATTATTGCGGTGCCGGTTACCTCATGGACGGGGTTGCCAGCAACCTGGCGTCCTTCGCCTTCGCCCTGGTCCGCGACGCTTGCCTGAGCACCGGCAGCCTTGCCCATCAGATCGGTCATCTCATGGGTAACGCTCATAATCCGGAACATGCCCACAGCGCCGGTGCCTCGCCCGATGCCCATGGCTATCGCCTCTGCGGTGAATTTCGCGATCTCATGTCCTATCCCTGCGCCGATGAGCCACGGGTCAACCTCTTTTCCAATCCGGACATCCAGTATCAAGGTTGGCCCACCGGCATCCTGGGCGCTAACGATACCGCCCGGTCGATGAATGACACCGCCGTGACGGTGGCGCGCTTCCAGGCCGCCGGCGGCACGACGGACCCGTTGCCCAGGATACCCGCCGCCCCGGACAATCTTCGGGCCCAAGTCACGGCGGCTGATGCCATCACCCTGACCTGGACCGACCGGGCCACGGACGAGGTCGGCTACAAGGTGCAGAGTTCCGTCGACGGGGCCACCTGGTATGAGATTGCCGCCTTGGGTGCCGATGCCACGCGCTTCGTTGATAGCGGCCTCGCCCAAGGACAAACCTACGCCTATCGGGTACTGGCTTACAACGGGATCGGCAACGCGGATTTTTCCGCTACGGTCGCCACCCCCCTGGCAAAGACTGCCTCGTCAACCGCCAGGAGTAACACCCCCGCTGCGGGGATTCTGGCCAGTGCTCAGGCGACGCCAAGCCAGGGCCCCACCGCCAACCCGGGCGCGGCCGGTCTTAAGCCTGATCCCAACCAGAAACAGGATCTGGCCGCGAATAATGCCTCTTCCTCAACGGCCGCCCAAAAGCCTTCAGCCAAGCCTGAAAAGAAACCGTCCTTACCCAAAAACACCTGGAATTCATGGGAGCATCCGCATTCCTTCACGCAACTGCCGATGACGAAGGAGGGGTGGACGGATCTGCTGGCGCTGTATCAACACCCGGATTACTACCTGGATAGTCGCATTGTCTATGTCTCCAGTTCCCTCGGGGATGATGCCACCGCCCTCGTCTATGGAAAGGACAGTCCGGCGGTTGGCCCTGATCCCTTCAAACCGGTGGGGCCGATAGCGGCCTATAAAACGATCCAGCAAGCCTACGCCCAATTGCGTCACGGTTATCCCGATATCCTGCTGTTGCGGCGCGGCGATGTCTTTGACGAGGCCTTGTCCCAAGGTTGGGGGGGGCGCTGGCAGAAGTCGGGCCGTTCCCCGATGGAGCGCATGATGGTGCATTCCTGGGGTGAGGCGGAGAACAGGCCCTTGCTCAGGCCCGCCGATCGGATTCTCAATGTCACGGGTGGTGGCGGGACCCCGGCGGAGATCGGTTACCTGATCTTCTCGGGGTTTGAAGGCTACGCGGCCCATCGTGATCCCGCGTCCGATCGCTACGTCGATGCCAATCAGTTGGATGCGAATGGGCGGCTCTTGCAGCCGCCCGCCGGGGTGACCTGGCTGATGCCTGGCGCCGATGTCCTGTTTGAGGATGTCCGGCTGACCTTCGGTCAGTTCACCGCGCAAAACACCGGGGCCATGCCGTTGCAAAGGGTTGCCGTGCGCCGCTCGATCATCGACAAGAATTATGGCATTTCAGGTAAGTCCCATGCCCAGGGTATCTATGCGAGTGGCATTACCGGGCTGCTCATCGAGGAGTCCCTGTTCGACTACAATGGAAAAAATGATTCCATTCCCAATGCCTATCCAACGATTTTCAATCACAACCTTTATATTCAAGTTGATAATACTGACGTTATCGTCAAAGGCAATATCATCAGCAACCCGTCGAGTCATGGGTTGCAATTGCGCCCTGGCGGAATCATCGAGGAAAATCTCTTCCTGAAAAATCCCATCGCCGCCTTCATCAGTGGCAGTGGCGGGCGGATGGTTGCCAACGTGGTCCTCTCTGGCAACGATATCTCCACCAGCCTCCCCCGGGGTTGGGGCCTGGACGTGCTCACGGCCAATCCAACGGTCGTTAGCCACAACATCGTCGCGAACAAGGACGCGAGAGTGGCGGCGGGCTTCGCGTTCAAATTGACCTGCGCCCCGGACTGGGATAGATGTCCCGTTACCCTGACCGAGAAGTCCCTCACTTTCGCCAACAACATTGCCTATGATTGGAAGGGGCAGGCCTTCGGGATTGAGGGGAACTGGCCTCTGGGTGGCTCGGGAATCATCGAGCGCAATCAGTTCCGCCAATTCGATGCCACTCAGTATCTCGTCAGCATCCAAAATCAACCGGAACCTTTTGCCGGGTTCACGTTTGGGAATAACGCCTATTTCAACGATCCATCAGCGGCGGGCTGGTTCCGCCTGGGCAGTAAAAGTTACGGCTTCGATGCCTGGGCGACCCTGGTCAATGAGGTCGGCTCAACCGCCACTGCGTCCAGTTTCCCTGACCCGGAGCGGACCATCGAGTCCTATCAGCAGTCCCTGGGCCTGCCAGCCAGCCATGATGCCTTCATCGCCGAGGCCCTTAAGCAGTCGCGATTCAACTGGCGCGAACAATTCACGGCCAAGGCGGTGAATTCCTACATCCGTGCGGGATTTGGCCTCACCCTGCCCTGAACGGCGGCGCGAACCGGTGTTGTGGATGACGACATGACCGATACCGTGCTTTCCTGGGGGAGATATCCGCCCTATCCGCAGCAGTGCACCGCGGTGCACTGGCGCGCCGATTTACCTCAGCGTCTGGCGGCTCTGCACGCGGAGGTGGGGCAGACCTTGCCTTATGGCAACGGACGGAGTTATGGCGACAGTTGCCTGGCCGCCAGTGACCGGGTCCTGTCGACCCGCCCGCTGGATCGGATCCTGTCCGCCGACTGGGAACGGGGCATCCTGGTGGTGGAGCCGGGCATTACCCTCGGAGAGATCCTGACCCTGGCGGTGCACCGGGGCTGGTTTCCGCGAGTCACGCCAGGCACCCGTTTCGTGACGGTCGCGGGCGCGATCGCGAACGACGTTCACGGCAAGAACCACCACCGCCAGGGCACCTTTGGTTGCCATGTGCCGCGTTTCGGCTTGTACCGGTCCCAGGATGGCCTGGTAACCTGTTCCGCCACTGAGCACCCGGAACTATACGCGGCGACCATCGGTGGCCTGGGGCTGACCGGGATCCTGGTCTGGGCCGAGGTGCATCTGGTCCCCATCACCTCCAGCCAGATCGATGGCCTGACCCAGCGTTTCGGTTCCCTGCGCGAGTTTCTGGACCTGTCCGCTGAACTGGACCCCGCCCATGAGTTCAGCGTGGCCTGGGTCGATTGCGTGGCGCGGGGCGCCGCCGCCGGGCGCGGGGTGTACATGGCCGGGGATTTCGCCCCCGCCGGCACCCTGGAGCCCCTCAAGGAGGGCGGCCTCAGCGTGCCCTTCACGCCACCCTTTTCCCTGGTGAACCGCTGGTCCCTGCGCCTGTTCAACGAGGCCTACTGGCGGCGACATCCGGCTCGCCGCCAGCGCGCCCGGGTCGGCTTTCAGCCCTTCTTCTATCCGCTGGACGGGGTGCTGCACTGGAATCGCATCTACGGTCGCCAGGGCTTCCAGCAATACCAGTGCGTGATTCCCTGGGCGGCTGCCGATACCGCCCTGCCGGAATTGCTGGCCGTCATCGCCGCCAGCGGTCAGGGGTCCTTTCTGGCGGTGTTGAAACGCTTCGGCGACCGACCCTCCCCGGGCTGGCTGTCCTTCCCCTGCCCCGGGGTGACCCTGGCCCTGGACTTCCCCAACCACAGGGACCGGAACGCGGGGCTGTTCGGCCGTCTGGATGCCGTGGTGCGCGCGGCGGGCGGGCGGCTGTACCCCGCCAAGGACGCACACATGACCCCAGACGACTTTCGCCGTAGCTACCCGCGGTGGGAAGACCTGGAACGGCTGCGGGATCCCCTGCTGCTCTCCCGCTTCTGGCAACGAGTGACCGCATGAAACGCATCCTGGTATTTGGGGCCACCTCGGCCATCGCCCGGGCCTGCTGCCGCCGCTGGCTGGAGGTCGCCGCTCAGGAGGGCGCTGATCCGGTCCATTTCCATCTGGTCGCCCGCGCGCCGGAACCGCTGGAACAGACCGCCAGCGACCTGCGGGCACGGGGTGCCGTTTCCGTGACCACGCAATGCGCGGATCTCGCCGATTCCGCTGGTCATCCGGCGCTGGTGCAAGCGGCGCTCAGGGACCTTGGTGAGATCGACCGGGTCCTGATCGCCCACGGCACCCTGCCAGATCAGGCCGCCTGCGAGCGCGACCCTGAGCTGGCCCTGCGGGAATTCGCAGTCAATGGCACCAGCGTGATCGCCCTGTTGCTGCACCTGGCCAATGTCATGACCGACCAGGGCCGAGGCACGATCGCGGTCATCACCTCGGTGGCCGGCGATCGCGGTCGGCCCTCGAATTATGTCTACGGCAGCGCCAAGGCCGCGGTGTCGACCTGTTGCGAGGGCCTGCGCGCCCGTCTCTTTCGTGCCGGCGTGCACCTGATTGATATTCGCCCCGGCTTTGTGGACACGCCCATGACCGCGGGGCTCAATCTCCCGCGCGCCTTGGTGGCGACTCCAGAGCAAGTCGCCCGGCGGATCGTGCACGGCATCGAGCGTCAACGCGACGTACTCTACGTACCGGCCTTCTGGGCACTGATCCTGGGGGTGATCCGTGCGATTCCCCGGCCGCTGTTCAAACGCCTTTCTCTCTAGTCAACCTGGGATTACCGCCCTTGACCAGCCTCAGCCACGAGCCCTTTCTGGCGGGATGGCGTTATCGCGCCCTGATCTATTCCGTGGTGCTCTCCGCCCTGGGCTATCTGTGCTTCGCCCTCTTCGGGGGCTGGCGCGAGGTGACGGGTGCCCTGGTTCAGGTCGGTGGGACGGGACTGCTCCTGGCCTTGCTGCTATCGCTGGTGAACTACGGCCTGCGTTATCTGCGTTGGCATCTCTATCTGAGCACCCTCGGGCACCGGATACCCTGGCGACCCGGATTCCAGATCTACCTGGCCGGCTTCGCTCTGACCACCACCCCCGGCAAGGCCGGTGAGGCCTTTCGCGGCCTGTTGCTCAAGCGGCGCGGCGTCCCCTATCCGGACAGCTTCGCCGCCTTTTTCAGCGAACGCCTGTCGGACCTGATCGCCATCGTCTTGCTGACCCTGCTCGGGCTGAGCCTCTATCCCCAGGCCTGGCCCCTGATTCTGGTTGGCGGTCTCCTCTGCCTGGGGTTGCTGGCCATGCTGGGCTGGCGGGAGGGGCTGCTGGGCTTGCAGCGCCGCCTCCCCCACCTGGGCCGCTGGCAACGCTGGGTCGGACATGGGTTCGAGATCCTCCTCCAGGCCCAACGCTGTCATCGCCCCGCCCTGCTGCTGCTGGCCACGCTGCTCAGCCTGCTCGGCTGGGCGGCGGAGGCCTTCGCCTTCCATCTGATCCTGGACTGGATGGGGGTCGAAGCCTCCTTTGTCTTTGCCGCCTTCGTCTTCGCCCTGGCCATGCTGGCCGGGGCCCTGAGCTTTACCCCGGGCGGACTGGGCAGTACGGAGGGCGTGATGGCGGCCTTGCTGATCTGGCATGGCGTGGCCGCCCCGGAAGCCATCGCGGCCACCGTCCTGATTCGGAGTACCACCCTCTGGTTCGCGGTGGGGATGGGGGTGGCGGCCCTAGCGACCACGGCCACTGAACCGCCGCGGGAAGCGCGGAGCGAGGGCAATGAAGATGGGTGAACCTAACTGTCGTGAGATGGCGCGCCACTCCGCTGATATTGAAAGACCTTCCCCTAATTTTCACGCTAACAGGCGTCCAATGGAGGGCTGGCTGCCGGTCGCGGTGTTCCTGGTCGCCGCGTTGGTCTATGCGCTGACCCTCTCCAGCCACCATGCCGAGGCGGAGGATGCCCTCCGTTACGTCCATGAGGTCAGTCATGGGGACCTGGAGCAGTGGCTGCATCCCAATCATCTGATTTTCAATCTGGTCCAGCGTGGCTTCTACGAGGTCTGGTTGGGGTTTGGCTACACCGGCACGGCCGAACGCCCGATGCAGGTATTGAATCTGCTTGGCGGTGCCCTGGCCCTGGCCCTGCTGGCCTCGATCCTGTTGCGCTTGCGCCTGGGGCCGGGATTGGCGCTGCTCGCGGCCGGTTTCACCGGGGGCAGCTTCGCTTTCTGGCATTACGCCATGGCCCCGGATACCTATATCTTGCCGCTGGCCCTGGCCCTGTTCAGCCTGGAGCGAGCCCTGGTCCTGCTTCAACGGGAACGCGGTCGTGACTGGCTGCTGCTCGGGCTGGGTTTGGCCCTGATGGTCCTGCTGCATCAGCAGCATGCCCTCTTCGCCATCGTGCTGACCCTGAGCCTGGGGCTGGCGCTGGTAACGCGGGATCGGCCCGGGCCGGAGCGATGGCGGAGCCTGGGGCGCTTTATTCTGGCCATCGGCGGGGCGGTCGTCCTGATCTTCGCCAGTTACGTCCTGGCTGGTGTCGGGGTATTCGGACAGCGTACCCTGCCCGGTCTGGTGCAGTGGATCCTCGGTTACGCCGCGGGTGGTGCCTGGAGCGAGTGGACGGCGACCAGCCCGCTGAAGGCCCTGGTCGGCGCCGGCCGGGCGGTCATCGGTGGCCATGCCCTGTTCGCCAACGAGGCCCTGGCGGCCGGTTTTAGCCGCCTGTTCCCCGGCAAGTTGCTGCTGGAAGAGGGCTTCCTGGTGGCATCCCTGGGGCCGGTCCGGGTGGGAATCTATCTGCTTTTGCTCGCCATCGCCGTCCCCGCCAGCCTGGTGCTGGCCGTTCGCCTGGTCTGGCTGAGGGCGCGACCGGAAACCGGCGCCGGGGTGCCGGAACGGACCTGGGTCCGGGGCACGGCCTGGGCGGTTCTGGTGATCTATGCCCTCTTCAACACCTGGTGGGAACCGGCCAATCCCGAGTTTTGGATCTTTCCCCTGCCCTTTCTGGTCATCCTGGTCGCGCTCCGGTTGCAGGCCCTGGGGGACCCCTGGAGCCGGCACCTAGCCTGGGTGTTGACCCTGGCCATCGTCGCCGCCAATCTCATCGGCAGCATCCAGCCGATGCAGGACCGGGAGCGCGACTACTGGTACGCGGTGAACCGCGATCTGATCGCTCAACTGCGGCCCGGTGACCTGGTGCTGACCAACGGCGGCTATCTTTCCGATTCCATGGTGCGCTTTTATGGTGCGGCGGAAGTCCTGGCCGTGCGCAACCTCCCCGCCAACGAACTTGCCGGCATGGCCCTTCAGCGAGCGTCCTCCGGGACGATTTATGCCTCCGGCTGGGTAGCGGAACCGCCTCAAGCCCTGGTGGCGACCGGGCAGGTTCGCCCTCGACCCGAGGTGATGCGGGCGCTGGAGCCCCAGGGCCACTGGGTGCCGGTGCTGGGGCCGGATGCCGTCCAGGGACTCTGGCGTTTGCAGCGCTGAGGCGGGCGCTCCGACTTGGGCGGGTCCGGTAGCCGCCGGGTGCCGGTTCAGCTTGCCCTGGAACGTAGGGCCTTCCAGGTGTAGCCGATGCCGGCCAGTGGCGGGAGGCTGGCCGCCAGCATGACCATGCCCGCCTGCAGCAGCGGGCTGCCGAAGAGGTGGGGGTCTTTCAGCAGCAGGATCAGTGGCAGGGTATAGAGCAGGAAGCCCAGGGAGAACAGGGTGCTTTGCCAGGTCATGGGGGCACGGCCGCAGGGCAGGGTCAGGATCAGGTAACCCAGCGCGACCAGATTTGCCAGGGTCATCCCCAGGATGAAACCCGGCAGGCCCAGGTACCAGTAGCCGGGTAGGGCGAGGGGCAGGGTGAGGGTGGTCGCCAGGTTGGCGACGAACAGGGCGCGGGGGTGGCCCAGGGACAAGGGGATACGATCCATGCTGACCAGGAGGATGTGGGTCCAGACATAGAGGGACAGCCATTGCGCCAGGGTGCCGGCCTCGGTGTAGCGGTCGTCGTAGAGGGTGTCGAAGAACAGCGGCGCGATTAGGGCGAAGCCGGAACAGAAGGCGCCGCTCAGCCAGAGCACCGGCCGGCGGGCGCGCAGGCAGGCGTTGACCAGGCGTTCTGGATCGTCCTGCAGGCGGCTTAAGAGGGGGAAGAGGACCTTGGCGCTGAGTTGGACGGCGACCTGGATGGCGACCTGGGCAAAGGTCATCGCCAGGCTGTAGATCCCCAACTGGGTCATGGCCACGAATTTGCCGAGCATCAGCCGGTCCAGATTGCGGGCCAGGAAGGTGACCAGGGTGCTCAGGAACACCCAGCGTCCAAAGTGAAAGAGTTCCCGGAAGGCATCTCCATCCCAGCCCAATCGGTCCCGGACCCCGGGGTTCCAGACATGACTGAGGAGGGTCCGAACCAGGCTGTAGGTCAGGCCGCCGGCCACGATCGCCCAGATTTCGGGATTCAGCCAGGCCCAGAGCATGATCACGGCATAGGAGATGAGGGAAGAGATCAGATCCAGGGCGACCAGCCGCGCCATGGCCAGTTGGCGGTTGAGCAGGTGGATGCCGGTGGAGGCAAAGCCGTCGATCAGGGCCGTCAGACCGATGATGGGCAGAATATCCGCCAGCATCCCGGCCATGGGGTCGTTGGCGGCGAAGAAATCCGCCACCGGCTGGGCGAGGAGCCAGGCGATCAGCCAGAGCAAGAGGCCACGCAGGATCTGCAAGGTCCAGGCCGTGCGCAGAAACACGGGGTCGGTTCCCTGCTTGTTCTGGATGATGCTGGGGCCGAGCCCGATGTCCGAGGTCATCTGCAAGCCCTGCAGAAAGACCGTCACCAGGGCCATCAGGCCAAAGGCCTCCGGAAACAGGAGCCAGGCCAGTACCAGGTTGCTGCCCAGGCGCAGGATCTGGGACAGGCCATAGCCGGTCAGGGTCCAGAAGGCGCCGCGCACGGCGAGTTGCTGGGTGGTCGTCATTCAGGCGCCCTCCGCCCGCTTGTCGGCCCGCCTACCGGCATGAGGTCGCTCGCCATACCGCTGGTGATGAAAGGTATTTCCTTGTCTATCTCACCAATTCTCATGAGGCGACGCGTCACCGACCGGAAAATGAAAGACTTTGACGTGACTTTCACCCTGAAGAGGAAACTGTGGAGGGGGGATACCGAGGCGGTGGGACCCGAGGGACGAGGGTGGCGCATGGCGGGTGGCGATGGGGCTCAAGGGGCGGCGCGGATACCCTGGGGTATCCGCGTGGTGGGTGGGGTCAGAACAAACGGGTGGCGGGTCGTTGCGGTGGTGGTTGGGCGAGGGGTGAGGAGGGCCTGGTTTCCTGGCCCCCAAGGAGCCAGAGGCTGGTCAGGGAGCCGGCGAGCAGAACGATGAGCGGGTTGAACATGGCGTTCATCAGGCTATCGATCGCGAACATGATCATCAGCAAGGGCATGGCGGCGATGGCCGCCACCTGGGGGTCACGCCATTGTGTCGCGGGATATTTGAGCAGGAAGAGCAGGGCCGGTAGCAGCAGCAGGGCGAAGAGCGACCCCAGGCCAAAGATGCCGTTATAGCCAAAGATCAGGATCCAGAAGCCGTCGGGGACGGAGATGATCTTGCCCTCCTCGTCACGAACGAAGGAACGGTCCCAACCGCCCCAGCCAAAGATGGGCTGTTCCCGGGCGCGATCGCCGAGAATGTTCTCGTGGTGCAGGCGCGTGGCCAGGGAGGAGACGCGGTCGGGATCGCCCATGCGGGATGCATATTCGAGCAGATCGTGGCCGTCCCAAACGCCGCTGCCGCGGCCCAGGAGGTAAAGGATCGGCACGAGCAGGACCACCCAGATCGGCAGGGACGAACGGGTGAAATGCACGACGTATAACAAGCCGATACCGAGGAGCATCAGAAGCAGGGCCCCCGAGGATTTGGCGAGGACCACGGTAACGCCGAGCAGGCCCAGGAGGGGGAGCCAGATGAATTTCCACTTGGGAAATTGTTCATGCAACCAACCCGAGCGCAGTAACTGGAAGCCGCTGAGGAAGCCGGTGACCAGCCACATCGCCGCCATCAGTCCGTGCTCCATGAAGACCTGGGGGCGCCAACCGCCGCCCCTTTTGGTCTGGCTGAAGTCGGTGTGGGGATGAAAGCCATAGAGCATGTTGTGGAGATTGGGGCTCATCGCCACTTCGAACAGACAGAAGGGGATGTAGATCAGGGCCCCGAGAAAGATGCCGAAGCCCAGTTCCGCCAGATGACTGCGCTCGGTGAAATAGAGTCGGCCGATGATATAAGGCAGACCCCAGGGGGCGGTGCGGTTCAGCACGGACGACAGGCCGTCATAGGCCCCGAGGCCATTGACCACCGAGGAGATGAACGGCGAAAAACAGAACAGGATGACGGGCAGATCGAGGGGATGGAATTTATAGCGCTTGAAAACCTCGCTGTTGAAGATCAAGGTCCCCAACAGGATGCTGTAACTCATCGCCGTGACCTTGGTGTAATTCGGTAGGCCCGTCAAGGCGTATTTGTACTGGGGCAGGAACATCCAGGACAAGGCGAAGCCGGCGATCACCGCATGGCGGTGTTTGAATTTGGAGAACAGCCAGAGGGTGAAGGGGATCCACCCCCACATCATCAGGGGGACCAGGGGGGTCAAGGAGGAGTCTCCCGGTCAGGACCTGAGACGCCGCGGCGCGGCCCGGCGGAATCCCGGCGCGGCATTGCCATGACATGCGCCTGATGGGAGGGGCCAGGAAGGTTCCGGCGATCTGCTTGGCGATATCAGCCTAATCTCGCGGAAAGAGGGAGAAGGGATATAAGTATCCGGCATTGAGTGAATTTAGCTCAGAACCCGCCCCGATACCAGTGGCGGGCCGAATGGTTCCTGGCCCAGCGGTATCCAGCCTAGTATCCCCGGCTATGGCCCCTCGTTGGGAATACCTCAACTCCGATGATGGCTCCAGTGTTGGCTTGACGGGTCCTCCGGCTCTCGTTAACGTCGAGCGATCATTCAACCCCTCGCGCAGAAGCAACTGGATTGCCATCTTCTTCGCGCCCTATCACCCCTTTCAACCTCTGACGTAGGACCCCTGGGATCACTTGTGGCATCAGCAGTTACCAAACAACATCGCATCGCCTTCCTGATGCCCGAGTTTCCCGGGCATACCCATTCGTGGCTTTGGCGCGAGATCCGCGGGTTACGGGAAACCGGCCTGGAGGTGGAATTGGCCTCCACGCGGGTGCCAAGCCCCGAGGACTATGCACGGCATGCCTTCGTTGCCGAGGTCAAGGGTCAGATCTTCTATGTTTGGCCCCCAGCGGTGGCGGATGTCCTGACGGCTCTCCTTGTCCTGCCCTTCCGGTATCCACTGCGCATGCTGCACTGCGGGCGTTATGCCTATCGGATCCAGCGGGACGGCGGGGCCAACATGCTCCGGACCCTGGCCCTGCTGCTGCCCGCCTGGCGCTTCGGTCGCTGGTGCCGGGCCCAGGGGATCCGCCATGTCCACGTGGCGACCCCCGCCAATAGCCTCTTGATCGCGCAACTGGCCGGGATCCTGTTCGACCTCACCACCGATGTCACCATCAACGCCAAACTGGAGTGGTGGGGGGGCGCCATGCACGAGAAACTGTCCCACTGCGCCAGGATCTTCGTGGTGGCGGATTGGATGCTGAGGCAGATCCAGCGTGAGTTCGCGCCCGCGATCGCGGCGCGCACCCGCGTGGCCCGGCATGGCGTGGACCCGCATCTTTGGAACCCTGGTGAGCGGGTAGCTGAATGGGAGATTGAAAAGGCAGGTGAGGGGGGAGGTGATCCCGATACTAAGCATGGGGGCAGCATGGGGGATCAGGCGGGCGTCGATAAGATCAAGCGTGGCGGCAACGAAATCGTGCGTTGCGGCGATGAGATTCAGGGAGAGAAGGGAGAGAGTCCCCTTCGCGTCGTGACGGTGGGACGCCTGCATCCCTCAAAGGGGCACCAGGATCTGCTGCACGCGACCGCGATGCTGGTCGCGCGGGGCTGTTCGCTGCGGGTCGAGATCGCCGGTGGCGGTCCCTACGCAGCCGAGTTGGAGGACCTGATCACCTCCCTGGGCCTGACCGGTATCGCCAGGTTGCTGGGACCCTTGTCGGAAGAGGCCGTTCGGGACCTTCTGCGCACCGGGGACCTTTTCGTCGTTGCCAGCCACGCCGAGGCCTTGGGCGTGGTCTATATGGAGGCGATGGCCCTTGGCCTGCCGGTGGTCGGCACCACCACGGATGGCGCCCTTGAAGTGGTCGAACAAGGCGGAAGTGGCCTCCTGGTGCCGCCCGGGGACGTGGCGGCGCTGGCTGCGGCGATCGAGGCGTTGGCGGGGGATCCCGAACGGCGCCGGGCCTTCGGCCGCCGTGGACGCCAGCGCGCCGAGACGCTCTTTGACAGCCGCATCGGGGCTGGCATTGTCAGCCGGGAAATAGCGGCTATCCTCTCCGCAGAGACCTGAAGCGGTTATCCAACCGACGCCTGGGATTTCGCCGGGTGACCAGGCAATCACGGACATGCCGGGGGCATGGATTTCTTATCCTTGAGAGGAATCTGTATCATCGTGACAGGCATTCTGGTCTCCGAAAACAACCGGCCGGGCCATCATCAACCACCTGGGCCCAAAATCAGGCTCCCCAGCGCGTTGGTTGCAGCCATTCACCTCCAACTGATCAAGTTCACCTGCCCGCCTCTTGCGGCTTGATGGATACTCGCTCCCCTCCTTTCACAAAACGGGTTAGAAGCCAGCCATGAACTACGCCCTGCGCAAACGCATCCTCGTCACCGGCGGTGCCGGCTTCCTCGGCAGTCACCTCTGCGAGCGCCTGCTGGCCGATGGTCACGACGTCATCTGCGTCGACAACTTCTTCACCGGCACCAAGGACAACATCGCCCACCTGCTCGACAATCCCTATTTCGAGCTGCTCCGCCACGATGTCACCTTTCCGCTTTATGTCGAGGTGGACGAAATCCATAACCTGGCCTGCCCCGCCTCCCCCATCCATTACCAGCACGATCCCGTGCAGACCACCAAGACCAGCGTTCATGGCGCCATCAACATGCTTGGCCTGGCCAAGCGCGTGCGGGCCAAGATCCTGCAAGCCTCCACCAGCGAGGTCTATGGCGACCCCGAGGTCCATCCCCAGCCGGAGGGCTACTGGGGCCACGTCAATCCCATCGGCCCGCGCTCCTGCTATGACGAAGGCAAGCGCTGCGCCGAGACCCTGTTCTTCGACTACCGCCGTCAGCACAACCTGGGCATCAAGGTCGCCCGCATCTTCAATACGTACGGCCCCCGCATGCACCCGAATGACGGCCGGGTGGTCTCCAACTTTATCGTCCAAGCCCTGCGCAACCAGCCCATCACCCTCTACGGCGACGGTACCCAGACCCGTTCCTTCTGCTACGTGGACGACCTCATCGAGGGCTTCGTGCGCCTGATGGACAGCCCCGACGACTTCACCGGCCCCCTCAACCTCGGCAACCCGGGCGAATTCACGATGATCGAACTCGCCGAGGCGATCCGGGACCTCACCGGTTCCCGCTCCCCCCTGGTGCACCAGCCCCTGCCCCAGGATGATCCTCGCCAGCGCCAGCCCGACATCGGCTTAGCCAAGTCCGTCCTGGGCTGGGAGCCCAAGATCCCCTTGCGCGATGGCCTCAAGCCGACCATCGCCTATTTCGACGCGTTTCTGGCCAAGCATTGACCCGTCGCGGGCCTCTGGGCACCCAACACCCAGAGGCCGCGGTCCTTGCCCCGCTGAGCCGTGACTTGCCACCCGCTCTAGCGGATTGGCGATCCCGCAAACCCCTAACCGGGACAAGGACTACCGGAGTTACGCGGATACCAGGCCATGATCGAACTGACCATCCACATCCTCAACTACCGCACCCCGGACCTGACGTTGGCCTGCCTGGGCACCCTGGCGGCGGAACGGCGGAACTATCCCCATTTCGACGTGATCCTGATCGACAATGCCTCCGGCGATGACTCTGTCACGGTATTGAACAGCGCCTTGGATCGGGAGGGCTGGCGCGACTGGGTCCGGTTCCTCCCACTGGAGCGGAATCTGGGCTTTGCCGGGGGCAATAATTACGCCATGCGGCTGATCCTGGAGCGGGAGGATGGTCCGCCCTTTCAACTTCTGCTCAACAGCGACACCCTGGTGCACGCGGACTGTCTGCGCACCTCCATCGAGTGGATGAAAGACCACCCGCGAACCGGCGCCTTTTCCTGCATGTTACGCAACGCCGATGGCTCGGTGCAGAACGTCTGCCGGCATTTCCCCCGCCCCGACCGGGAAACCCTGCGCGCATTGGGATTGCCCTACCTGCTGCCCCGGCTCTTTGCCTGGGCCGATCCCGATGATCCCGGCTGGGATCGGGAAACCGCCCGGGGACGGGCCGTCGACTGGATCGGTGGTGCCTTCATGCTGGTGCGATCCGACGCCATCCGCCAAGCCGGGCTCATGGATGAGCGATTCTTCTTTTATGGCGAAGACTGCGAATGGTGTCACCGGCTGTGGCGTCACGACTGGGAGGTTCGCTTTGACGCGGTCCCCTCCATCACCCACCTGGGGGGTGCCTCGTCGGATGCCAGTCGTCTCCTGGACCAACGCCGCCAACGCCTGATCTGGCGGGCCCGCTTTCAGGTGCAGCGGGCCTGCTATGGGCGCTGGGCGGAGTATTGGGTGCGCTTCGTCTATGTCCTGGCCTTCGCCACCCGGCTTGCCTGGCTGCGCCTCTCCGGCCAGCAGCGGACGCCCAAATACCAGGGCGTGCGATCCAACCTTCAGGTCCTCACCCATTCCCTCGCCGCCGAGCCATCATGAAACCGCGTCTTCTCATTGCGTTACCTGGCCTGCACGCCGTCGCGCGCGGCGCTGAAACCGCCTTCGAGCAGCTTGGCGTTGGTTTGAGCGAGGAAGGCTTTGACGTCACCCTGATGGGTACGGGCCCCGCCCGGCCAGGCCAAGCCTATGGCTGGCTGCAAGGGCGCATGGTCCCGCGGGAGCGGTTCCGCAACTGGCCGTCCATTCCGCCCCTGCGCTCCGAATACCGGTGGGAGGAACTGACGTTCGTCCCTTCCCTATGGCAAGCCTTCGACCCAAGCCGGTTCGATCTGACCATGACGTGCAGTTATCCCTTTGTGAACTGGGTGCTGCGAGCCAAGCGCAAGGCGGGTCGCCCCTTGCACGTCTTCGTCACCGAGAACGGGGACTGGCCCGCCTATGCGGGAAATCGGGAATACCGCTGGTTCGGCTGCGATGGTCTGGTCTGTACCAATCCCGTCTACCAGCAGCGCAACCAGGAGCGTTGGCGATGCGCCTTGATTCCCAATGGCGTGGAACTCGACCGCTTCACCCCCGGCCCCGCCGAACGCGCCGCTTTTGGTTTGCCTGACGGGGTACCCCTGGTGTGCATGGTCAGCGCCCTGATCCCGTCCAAGTTTCCCCTCGAAGGCGTCAGGGCGGTTGCCGCCTTGCCCGGCGCCCACCTGCTACTGGCGGGTGACGGCCCCCTGCGTGAGGAATGCGACCGGCTTGGCCAGGAGTTGCTGGGTCCCCGTTATCGGCGCGTCACGGTCCCCTCGGACCGCATGCCGGCGGTCTATCGTTGCGCCGATGTGTTTCTGCATCTGAGCCGCGATGAAGCCTTTGGCAACATCTATATCGAGGCTGCGGCCTGTGGCTTGCCCGTGGTGGCCCACGACACGCCCAGCACCCGCTGGATTCTCAAACATAGCGGTCGGTTGTTGGATACCGCGGATGCGGACGCCCTGGTCCGCGAACTGACCACCGCCCTGGAAAAGCCCCTGGACGCGGCCCAGGTACAAGCCACGCGGGAGGATTTGCGGGCGCGTTTTTCCTGGCCGGTGATCTGCCGTCAATACGCCGACTTTCTGCGCGCCCTGCTGGCGGACCAGGGCTCCGCTGCCTAGGGGATTCCCTGAGATATCCCGATTAGATACCCGGGGATGTCAGACATCCTCCATTTGCAGAGGACAGGAGAAATGCGGTTTCGCGCCTCGCCGGGTCATCCAGTCATAGATCTTCATTACCTGGCCGGCCTTTGCCTCCCAGGTATAGAGTTGCCAGGCGCGACGATAGGCCTGTTCAGCCAGCTCATCCAGCCGATGGGGGCTGGCGACCACCTGGTTGAGGACCTCGCGGAAGCCGCTAATGATGCTGGCGCGGGAACCCATGGGAACCAGAAAACCGGTCTCCGGGGTGACGAGATCCCGGGGGCCGCCGTAGGCGACGACGGCGGGCACCAGCCCCACCGCCATGGCCTCCAGGGCAACGGCGCCGCCAAACTCACGGATGCTGGGGAAGGCGAACAGGTCCATGGTGATGAGTTCTTGCTGCACGCGGGCATGGTCGATCCAGCCCGTCAATTCAGCGCCACTCCCTAACCCCTCCCGCGCGATGATCGCCTCCAGGGCGGGGCGCTGGGGGCCATCCCCGATGATTTTCAGGATGACCTTACCTTCCCGGATGAGATCCGCCGCCGCTTCCAACAGCATATCCGCCCCTTTGTAGGGGACCAGCCGTCCGATAAAGGCTACCCGGAGGGGCAGGGTGGCGGGGTGGGTCCGGCGCAGATTGAAGCGCGCGGGGTCGATGCCGTTCTCCGGGATATAAAAACATTTCGGATGAAATTCGGCGGCCTCCAACTGCAAGGTATCGCGGGAACCGACAATGATTGCCGCGGCATGGCGGCGGGTGGCGCGGGCACCCGGCAGCACCTTGTAGAGGGAGCGGATATAGCTCAGCCATTCCCGTTCCTGGCGTCGCGCGGCATCGAATTCCCGGGGCCAAGGCACGCCCCCATTCAAGGGGCCGAGGATGAAGGGGACGCCGGCCCTGGCGCAGCGTCGGGCCAGAAGGCTGGGTGCCGTGGGGCTCAGGGGGGTGAGGCGATGGACGATGTCGTACTGATGCTGTTTGATGGCCGACGAAAAACGCCGCCAGACGAGCCACTCGAAAAAGGGATAGGTCAAGGCGGAGAGGGCCGTCAGGGTCGTCCACCCTTTACCCTCGCCGCCCCTCAACAACGAGGCCAGCCGGTAGACGGGCTTGGCGACGGCCTCGGAATCGATGGCGGTGAAATCCCGCCCCTCGACCAACCCCGCCCGCTCCAGGGCCGGCTGATTGCGCTGCTGGGTGACGAGATGGCCATTGACCCGGCGCAGCAGGGCCCTGGCATGGGCCCAACCCACCAAGGGAACGCTGACCCATTCCGGATTGCAGGCCTCGGCAATGATAAGGACGCGAAGCGGGGTGACTGACTGCTGCATAGTGGGCCTGAATCGCCCGCATGACCGCTGATAAGGGTCAATCAGGGATAACGCGGAAGGGGCTGATGAATCCTCACCGGCGCGGAGGGGATGATGGCGCTGGCAAAACAATGCTGATCCGGAGGGTACACATAACCCAGCCGTGCGACAAGCCGGCGGGAAAACTGGCGGGAAAGTTGATCGCCGGCCCCCCTCCTCCGCCATCCTGCCCCTGGATCGTTCCTGGTGGGGCGGGCATCCAGCGGCTTATTCCGCCGGGGGCGGCAATCCGTTTTCCGCGTCCGGTCTTTGCGTCTAGAATGATCGGTGATCAGATCTAATCTGAGTACATCCTGGTCGTGGGCCACCACCTTGACCCGCGATCGCAGTGGTGTTTCTCTTCCTGACCGGGATACAGCCCCATCAGCTTTATTGACCTTATTAGCCTTATCAGGCCTTACAGGCTTTTTAGCTTGTCTGGCGCCAAGGGCCAGCAGCAGGACAGTCCGTGAATATGGGTAATCATGACAGGGTGTATCCAGGCCCCCCTGGCGCCCCCGTGGTGCTGGTTGCTGCCGGCAGCGCGGCGGAATGCGCCGAACTGGCGGCCGCCTTGCCGGACTATACCCGCATTGCCGTGGCCTCGGCCCATGAGGCGGAACTAGTCCTGGCCGGCGGGGGGGTCGCGGTGGTGGTGGTGGCCACCGATCTGGCGGACATGGCGGGGCTGGAATGGCTTGGCCAATTGCGTCGCCGCAATCAGACGGTCATGCGCCTCTTCGCCCCGACCGCATCCAGCGAGGATCTGGCCATCGCCGCCGTCAATCTGGCGGGGGTTTTTCGCTATGTCCGTCAGGCCACCGAGAAGGGGACCCTGGCCCAGGCGGTGGCGGAGGCCATCGAGGTGTCAGGGCACCGGAGTGGGCCCCCCTGCATGCGCGAGGCGGTGGCCAAGACCATCAAGGCCCATGCCCAGTGCCGAACCTCCAAGGAAGGGTGTCTGGTGCAGGAACAGCTGGATCGGGCACCCCTCCCGGAGAGTCTGCTCCGTCGTCTCAGCAGCCAAGTGGGTTGGACCAGCATGGGTATCCTGAGCATGTCGATCTTTTTGTTCAGCGCCCTGGTCATGGGCATTGGGGTTTTCAGCATCCTCTACATGATCAAGACCAGCCTGGGAATCGACCTGATTCCAGATTGGCACTTGCATGATTGGCTGACCCGGTGAGGGAGCTCTCATGAAAGTGGCATCTCCCTCCGCCCAGTCCCCCGAACCCCCTGTTGGTCTGGTGGTGATCGGTCGAAACGAGGGCGAGCGGTTACGCGACTGTCTGGTTTCCTTGGCCGGTCAAGGCGAGTACCTCGTCTACGTGGATTCCGGTTCCAGCGATGGCAGCCAGGCAGTGGCGGCGGGACTGGGGGCCGAGGTGGTTGAGCTGGATCTCAGCCAGCCCTTTTCCATGGCCCGGGCCCGCAACACGGGTCTTGCCCGCTTGCGGGAACTGGCGCCGCGACTGGAATTCGCGCATTTCTTTGATGGCGATTGCCAGGTCGTACCCGGTTGGGTGGAGCAGGCCTGGCGCTATCTGGCCCCCCGTGCCGGGGTGGCCGCGGTCTGCGGCCGCCGCCGCGAGCGCTACCCGGATCGCTCCCTCTACAACGCCATCGCCGACCTGGAGTGGGATGGCCCCACCGGACCCGTCGCCGCCGTGGGGGGGGACGCCCTGTACCGGATCGACGCCTTTGCCGCGGCCGGCGGCTTTAACGAGGCCCTGATCGCGGGCGAGGAGCCGGAGCTGTGCTGGCGCCTGCGCCGCGCCGGTCACGAGATCCATCGACTGGGTCAGGACATGACCCTGCACGACGCCCAATTACTGCGGTTTCGTCACTGGTGGCGGCGGATGGTGCGCGGGGGGTACGGCTCCCTGGACGTGCTGCGCCGTTGCCAGGCCCTGGCGGGCCAGGGCGGGGACCTGCCCTTCGCCACCATGGTGACCAGTGCCCGGCGCTGGACCCTGGGCTGGGGCGGCGCCACCCTGGGCCTGGCCCTGGGGCTGGCCTTGCCGTGGGGGTGGGCGGGGGCCTTATTCGGCCTGGGGGCCGGGGTGGGACTCTGGCTCGTTCAGGCTCTGCGCATCGCCCGCCCCGCCCGGCGGCTTCTGCCGGGGTGGCGGGCCCTGGCCTATGGCGGGCTGACCCTGCTGGGCAAGTGGGCCCAGCTCGTGGGCCAGCGGCGCTATCTGCGCGACCAACGACAGGGGCGGGCCGCTCAGCTCATCGAATATAAGGGTGCCGGTGCCAGTGCCAGTGCCAGTGCCAGGCCGGCATCCGACTGGCGGGCCGATCGGGCCCGCTATCCGGAGAGTGCTCTGGTCCGGGAACAATCCCTCTGGGCCATCGCGGTCTATCGATTCGGCCGCTGGAATGATCGCCGCCCACCAGGGGCCTCGCGCTGGCTGCTGGACCGGCTCTACTGGCTGCTGTTCCGGCTGGTGGAGACCCTGACCGGGGTCAGTTTCACCAAGGCCACCGAGATCGGTCCCGGCCTGCGCATCTTTCATTTCGGCAATATCTTCATCCACTCCAGGGTGCGGATGGGGGCCAACTGCACCCTGCGCCAGGGCGTCACCATCGGCAACCGGGAGGAGGGTGGACCGGTGCCGGTGGTGGAGGACGAGGTCGACTTCGGCGCCTATGCCCAGGTCCTGGGGGGGATCCGTATCGGCCGGGGGGCCCGCATCGGTGCCATGAGCCTGGTTCTTCAGGATGTGCCACCAGGTTATACGGCGGTGGGTATCCCCGCCCGGCTGATCCCACCCAGGGAGGAACGCGACCTGGTCTCTCCGGCCCCAACCGCCAGGGGCGAGGTCTGAACAATGGCCTCTCCACGCCTGCTCGTCATCGCCCCCTGGCTACCCAAGCTGTCCGAGACCTTTGTCTATCGCGAGGTGTTGGGCCTGCGCGCCCTGGGGGTCGAGGTGATCAGCGCTTCGGTGCATGACCCCGGTGATCAATGGCGGGAGCCGGCCTTGCGCCAGTTGGCGGAGCAGGCCATCCCGGTCTATGGGGCTGGCCCCATGGCCATGCTGGTGGAGGCCCTCAAAGAGCTGCCCCGGCGCCCCCGGCAGACCCTGTCCACCCTGGCCCTGGCCCTGGGCGATGCCCTGGGGGCTCGGGAATTGCGTCCGCTGGCCCGGCTGAAGATCCTCTGGCAGTGCCTGGGTGGCCTGGCCCTGGCGAGCCGCTTGCGGGGGCGGGAGCCGGACCACCTCCATGCCCAGATGGCCCATGTCTCCACCAGCATCGCCATGTACGCCGCCCGCCAGATGGGCCTGGGCTTTAGCTTCTCCGGCCATGCCGCCGACCTGTTCCGGGATGCCTCCCTGCTCAAGCAAAAACTCCAGCGCGCGGATTTCGTGCGCTGCATCAGCCATTGGCACCGGGCCTTCTATCAGTCCCTGGTGCCGCGCCCGGACCAGGACTATCCGGTGGTGCGTTGCGGGGTGCCCCTGGACGGCCCCCAGCGCCAGCCCGACCGAGCCCTGAAGTCACCCCCGCTGCTGCTGGGGGTGGGGCGGCTGGTGCCCAAAAAAGGCTTCGACCTGCTGATCCGGGCCGTCGCCCTGGTCAGGGCCGCGGGTCAGGCGTGCCAGTGTCGCATCCTGGGCGATGGCCCCGAGGCCGCCGCCCTCCAGGCCCTGGTGACAGAACTGGGACTGACCGGGGTCGTCGAGCTGGCCGGGGCCAGGGACAACCCTGAGATCCTCGCCACCCTGCCGGAGGCGGACCTCTTCGTCCTGCCATGCCGGACCGATGCCACGGGCGACAAGGATGGGATCCCGGTGGTGCTGATGGAGGCCATGGCCAGCGGCCTCTGCTGCGTCAGTGGTGACCTGGACACCATCCGCGAACTCATTCAGGATGGCGAAAGCGGCTTTCTGGTGCCGGGGGAGGATGTCGAGGCCCTGGCGGGGCGGATCTTGCGGTTGCTCCAGGACCCCGACTTGCGGGAAGGAACGGCCCGGCGCGGACAGGCCTGGGTCCGCCAGGAATTTGGCCTGGAGCCCAACCTGCGGCGCTTCCAGCAGGCCTTGCGGCATGCCTCGCCCCGCCGCCATCCAGGCCGGGATCCGCGTGCTGGATCATGACGGGGGTCCTGGTTCCCACCGTCTTTGCCCTGCTTGCCTGGGGTAACGCCTTGTCGCCGTTAATCTTCCCTTAACCCTCACCGTAATCTGTTTCGCATCCCTCCCCTTAACCCTGCCCCTAACCCTGGTGAGATCACCCATGACGGCCCCGCGCTACCTGCTCATCACCCCCTGCCGTGACGAGGCGGCCTACGCCCGTCAATGCCTCGATGCGGTGCTGGCACAGACGGTGCCGCCGGCGCTCTGGGTCATTGTCGATGACGGCTCGAGCGATGAGACCCCGGGGATCCTGGCCGAGTACGCGGGCCGGGTGGACTGGATCCGGGTGGTGCGCCGGGAGGACCGGGGACGCCGGGCGGTGGGTCCCGGGGTGATCGACGCCTTCTATGCCGGGCTGGAGACCGTCGATCTCAACCAGTTCGATTTTCTGTGCAAATTCGACCTGGATCTGGATATTCCCCCGGGCTATTTCGCCACCCTCCTCTCCTGGATGGCGGCGGAGCCCGCCCTGGGTACCTGCAGCGGCAAGCCCTATTTCTGGAGCCCCGACCACAGTCGGCTCATCAGCGAAAAGTGTGGCGACGAGATGTCCGTGGGCATGACCAAATTCTACCGCCGCGAGTGCTTTCAGGAGATTGGCGGCTTCGTCCGGGAAGTCATGTGGGATGGCATCGACTGCCACCGCTGCCGCATGCTGGGTTGGATGGCCTACAGTCGGGACGACCCCGAGACCCGCTTCGTCCACCTGCGGCCCATGGGCTCCAGCCAGCAAAGCCTCTGGACCGGGCGCATGCGCCACGGCTTCGGCCAGTATTTCATGGGCACCGGCCTGGCCTACATGACCGCCAGCGCCCTCTATCGCATGACCCGGCCGCCCCTGGTGGTGGGGGGGCTGGGGATGTGGTGGGGTTACGTGCGCAGCCTCTGGTCCGGCGCCCCCCGCTACGATGACCTGGAATTTCGCCGTTTTCTGCGTCGCTACCAGTGGTCCAGCCTGTTCCTGGGCAAGCGGCGCAGTACCGAACGCCTGCACCGGCTCGCCCGGGCCAGGCGGTCATGAAGGCCCGGTTGATCCGTCCCCGGCTCCGCGTGATCAAGCCCCCCCTGGGGTTCCCTCTGGCGACCAGGGGGCTGGAACCTTGCCCGCTGGACTGATCTCCAGGCGCCTCGCGGCTACTTCGTGGCTGCTGATGGCCTGGGGCCTGCTGTGGCTGACCGGCTGCGCCTCGGTAGCCACCGAGCCTGGCCGTTATGGCGTCGCGGAAGGCGCCGGTGACCCGGCCACCACCCCTTATGAGAAGTTGGACCAGGAAGTGGTCGGTCAATTGCTTGAGCTGAGACGGCGCATGGATCAGCCTCTCGCCAGCGAGGAGCAGATCAGAAACTTTACCGGCGCGGACGCCGACGTTTATCGCCTGGGCCCCGGTGATGAGTTTTCCTTGCTGGTGCGTGGCCGGGAGGATGTTAGCGTCCCCCTGGTGACGGTCTCACCGGATGGCCTCGTCTCCCTCCCCCGGATCGGTCTGGTCAAGATCCAGGGCATGAGCATCCCGGAGGCCACCGATTACGTGCGCAAAGCCCTCGAGCCCTACTATGAGGCGCCCGAGGTGACGCTGCTGATGCGCAGCTTCAAGAACAACAAGATCCTGATGCTAGGGCAGGTCTCTAACCCGGGTATCATCCATATTCCCACGTCCGCGACGCTCCTGGAGGCCATCGCCATGGCCGGTGGGGTGGTCAAGGATACCCAGGGCAACAGCCCGCCGATCAATCGCTGCATTATCGGGCGCGGCAAGGACCGGGTGATCTGGATCGACCTGCGGGATCTGATCGAGAACGGCAACCTGGCCTTGAACGCGCGCTTGCAGAACGGTGACGTGGTCCTGATTCCCCAGGGCCAGGCCTCGGTGGCCTATGTCCTGGGTGAGGTGCGCAATCAGGGGACCCTGTTGCTTCGTGCGCCCATGACGGTGCTGGATGCGGTGACCCAGTCCGGGGGCCTGACCAAGGACGCGGACGTCACCCGGATCTACCTGGTGCGCGCCGAGGGGGAGGCGGGCCTGGTGGAGCGGATCGACCTCGCCAACCTGGTGGAACGGGCCGATCTGCGTAAGAACTATACCCTGCGGGAAGGGGACCTGGTTTTCGTGGCGGAACGGGGGATCAGCAACTTTAATTATTACCTGAGCCGGTTGCTCCCCACCATCAGCGTCATGAACTTGGCCAATCCCTAGAGCGGCAATGAAGCACCCAAAATTGATTCGCGCCGGTGAAACCGTTCAGACCCCCTCTCCCCAACCCTCCCCCGCCAGGGGGGAGGGAGTAAGAGAATTAGCGGGTTGCGCTACCTCTGCCACCTTAGGGACTAGGGAGAGTGAGCGCTTACGCGCCGGTTATCACAGAAGGCGGTAATGGCTGATCTTCCTCACCAGACCTCTCCCCTGCGCGGGAATCTCAGCGAGGGCAAAAAGGGCAAGCCCTTCCTGGTGATGGCCTTCGTCTTTCGCCGCGCCCCCCTGATTCTACTTATAGGGGGGGTGCTGGCGGCCTTCCTGCTCTTCGTGCTGCTGCCCCGGGTCAAGACCCTGTACAGCACGGATGGTCTGTTGCTGATCGATCCCAGCAAGGAAATGACGGTGAGCGGGCGGGAGCGCGACCCTTTTCCCGGCGCCTTCCGCGATTTCACCCGCACCATGGTCCAGCGACTCACCTCCATCGATCTGCTGTCCGTCGCGGTGCAGCGCCTCAAGCCCGAGGAGTATCCCAGCTTTCTGGTCACGACCGATCCGCCCCAGGTCAATGCCTTTCGCCTGAAGGCCCACATCGACGTTCGGGAGGTCCCGCAGACCTACCTGGTCATGGTTGTCATCACCGCGCCTCAGCCCCATGGCCTGGCCGAGGTCCTGAATCAAGTGATGCAGGCCTTCGTGGATAAGGTTCAGGACGAACAGCAAGGCAAGCAGTTGCGGCGCATCACCTATCTGACCCGGGAACGGGACAAGATTCTGGGCCGGCTCGAGGAATCTCAGGCATTGTTGCTCAAGCCCAACCCGGACCTGGTCGAGGGGGTGGTCTTGCACCAAGGCTATACCGCTCACGTCAGCAAGCTGGACAAGATCCAGCAGCTCTATCTGGACGCGGAGATCCGGCGTTCCGAGGCGCACATCCTGTACGACCAGGCCGTGGGCAATCTGACCGAATTGTCCCAACTGGACCTTCAGCCCCTGGCCAATCAGCGGGTGGCGGATAACTTCGGCATCACCCGCATGGAACTCTGGACCTACGAGCAAACGGCGGAGCTCCGCAAGAGCATCGACGGCCTCACCGTGGACAACCAGGACCGTAAGAATGTCGAGGCGCGCATCCAGGCCATGGAGGACTACCTCCAAAACTACAAGATCCGGGTCGCCGAACAGACCATTAACCAATTGCAGTCCACCCGTTTATTCGGGTTCACCGAGGAGTTGATTCGCGCCACCAACGCCGATGAGGCCGCCGCCAAGCAATTGGATTACATACGAGGGCTGTTGAGCGAGGCCGCGCAAGAACATCATCGCGTGGCCCAGGGGATCTACGAGGCGTCCGGCCTTCAGTACACCATCGATCAATTACGGGAGCGGCTACAAGCCCTCAACAGTCGGATCGACGATGCCGAGATGGAGGCCATGGCACCGGTCCAGATCTACATCGAAAAGATGGCCCTGAAACCCGGTGGACCCGGCAGTACCAATGCCAAGGCCCTGGCGGTGATGAGCATCCTCCTCGGCTTTGGCGGCGCCTTCAGCTTCATCCTGGTGTTCGACTTCGTGGATAACCGGTTGCGGGATCCCAAGGAGGTGAACAGCGCCCTGGGCGGCCCGGGGGCCGGCCCCATCCCCATTCTGGAGGGACCGGAGCATCCTCCCGGCAGCTTTGCCGAGGTCACCCTCGAGTGGCCCCGCCACCCGACGGCCCTCGCCATCCGCGCCCTGGCGGTGCGGTTCGAACTGGAGTGGGAGCGGCACGGCTCCCGGGTCTTCGCCCTGTCGGGCCTCGGGACCGGTTGCGGGGTCAGCTCCCTGGCGCTGGGATTGGGGCACACCCTGGGTGCCCGGGGTCGCCGCCTGTTGCTGGTGGAGTGCAATCTCGGCCGGCCGGGTCTGGCCAGGGCCCAGGGCGCCCTCCGGCCGAGTCCCGGACTGTGGGAGGCCCTTCAGGATGAAGACCTTGACCTGAAGGGCCTGGTGCAGTGGGACCCGCGTCGCCAGATCGACATCCTCCCGGCGGGCGAGGCCGGGGAGGGACTGGCCGACCGGCCGGCCTTTCTGCGGCTGCTGGCGCGGTTCCGGGACAACTATGACCTGATCCTGCTGGATGTGGCTGCCCTGGCGGACGATGACTTTGCCTACCACGTCGCCGCCCATGCCGACGCGGTCCTGCTGGTCGGCCGGGAGGACGACAGCCTCTACCGGGATCTGCGCCAATCCATCGACCGCCTGGTCCTGGCCGAGGTGCCCGCGGTCAGCGCCGTGCTGAATTTCACCCAGACCAAGCGTTCCGAGCGCATCCTTTCCACCATCTACGCGCAAATGCGCTGGCTTTCGCGCCTGCACTGGATGTTGCATCGCTCGTTCCGGCGCGTCCTAAGGCGTCTGACCCGTCGGGGGGGCTGAGGTGGTCAACGCCCTCCCTTGCCCCCTTCAAGTGCAGGGCGTCGACTTTTCGGCAGCGGGCTTCATGGCGCCTGTCCTCAGGGTGGCGTTGACCTCAAGCGCTGGTGGGGCACCATGAGTGGCTTGTGCGGCATCGTCGACTTCCGGGGCGCGTCCGTGGACCCCCGGTCCCTGGAGGCCATGATCAGCCCTGCCGCCGCCCGGGCGCGGGATGGCATTGGCCGTTGGCGGGAAGGTGCCGTCGGGCTTGCCCATCTGCACCTGAATCTGACGCCCGAGTCCCAGGGGGAATGTCAACCTTTGGCGCGGGAGGGCTTAGTGATCACCGCATCGGCCCGCATCGACAACCGTGCTGACTTGCTGTCCAGGTTGGCGGCCGCGGGCTGGCCTCTGGCGGCGAATGTCAGTGACGCGGAGTTGATCCTGGCCGCCTATCGCCTGTGGGGCCAGGACTGCGCCGCCCGCTTGCTGGGGGATTTCGCCTTTGCCATTTGGGATGGACCGCGCCAGGGGCTCTTCGCGGCCCGGGACCCCATGGGCTTGCGCCCCTTCTATTACCGTTACCAGGCGACGACCTGCCACTTCGCCAGCGAGGCGTGCCAGATCCGCGCCATCCCCGGCTGTTCGGCGCCCCTGCGTGAAGCGGCCTTGGCCCTGCATCTGGCCTCCATCATCGCCCCCGAGGACTGGACCTTCTTCGAGGGGATCGCCGTGCTCCCGGCGGCCCATTCGCTCTGGTGCGATTCTCGGGGCCCGCGGGTATGGCGGCATTGGCAGGCTCCGGTGGAACCGCTACTACTTTATTCCCGGGATCAGGACTACAGCGACCATTTCGTTGAGGTCTTTCGACAGGCGGTCCGGGATCGGCTGAACGCGGTGCGCCCCGTGGCCATCTGGCTGAGCGGTGGCCTGGATTCCGGCAGCGTGGGCGCCATGGCGGGTTGGCTGCGGGTCCAGGAGCCGGATCAGCCCTGGCCGCCGTTGCGCAGTCACTCCTGGCGCTTCGACACCTTGGTTCAGTGTGATGAGCGCCACATCAGCGACCTGATCGTCCGGCAGTTTGGCCTGATCGCGTCGGAGATCCCGGCGGAGACCTATGCCCCCTTTGCCCCCGAGGCGGCCAGGGTTACCCATCCCGACGAGCCCTTGATCCAGGTCTACACTCCCTTGTTGGAGACCTCTTTACGACTGGCCCGTGAGCAGGGGGTGGGGCTGATTCTGAGCGGTTTTCGTGGTGACCCCATGACGGAATCGGGTGATTTCGATTATCTGGAATTACTGCTGCTCGGCCATTGGTTAACCATCGCCCGGGATCTGATCCGCTTGCATCGCCACGCGCCTCACTGGTCCATGCGCCGAGTGCTCAAGAACCGCTTTCTTCGGCCCTTGAGGCTGGCGATGAAAGATGCCCCGGCCTTGCATAGGGCCGCCGCGGTCCTGGGAGGGCTACCGGGTGGCGGCTGGGCGCGGAGGCTCAACGCCCGGCCATCCTGGCTACGGCCAGACCTGATGCCTCGTCTGGGCCTGGACGGTCAAAGATCTGCCCAGGCCCCGGGGGTGGGATTGCCGGCCCTGACGCGACCGGCGCGCCATCGGGCCATCTTTTACCCTGGTTACTTTCGCGCCGCGGTGGAACAGGAGCGCCATAATGCCGCCTTTGGCATCGGTTACGCCGATCCCTGGAGTGACCGACGTCTGGTGGAGCTGATCCTGCGCTTTCCGTCGCGCATGATTTCCCGCATCGGCGAGGAAAAGCGCATCAGCCGCCGCGCCATGCGGGGCATCATGCCGGAGGAGGCCCGTATGCAGGCCCGTAAGATCGTGCCCACGCCCCTGTTCGAGCGGATGCTGCGCCAGGACGCCCGGGCGGCGATTCTGGAACTGTTCACCGGGTCGCGTCTGGCCGCGCGGGGCTTCGTCACCGAGCCCGCACTGATCGCGGCCTACGAGCGCTACCTCCAGGGGGATCACCGGGAAGAGGGCGGTTTCTGGAACACCATCACCGCGGAACTGTGGTTGCGGGAACAGGAGGCTTGACCATGTCCCAGCATGCACCCGAAGCAAGGGCAGCCGAGTTCGAGACCTTTCCCCCCCTGGAGCGCTACACCGACTTCCAACGCCCGGTGTACCTGCTGCTGGGGTTGCCCTTCGATGCCATCGACATGGCCACGGCGGTGGACCAGATCGCCACCGCGGCGCGGTCAGGCCGACGCTTTTTCCTCTCGACCCCCAACCTCAACTGGCTGATCACCTGCCAGCGGGATGAAGCCTTCCGCAATTCCGTCCTGCAAAGTGAACTGTCCCTGCCGGACGGCATGCCAGTGGTCTGGCTGGCCAAATTGCTGGGCCTGCCGCTGCGGCAGCGGGTTCCCGGCTCGGATCTGTTCCAGCGCCTGCGCGCCAAGCCGATCTCGGTGCACTTTTTTGGCGGCCCGCCGGGCTTTGCCGGCCAGGCCTGCGAGAACCTCAACCGGTCCGGCGACCCGATGCGCTGTAAGGATCATCTGTCCCCCGGCTTCGGCGGCGTCGAGGAGATGAGCGACCCGGCCACCCTGAACGCCATCAACGCCAGCGGAGCGGATTTCCTGGTCGTGGCCCTGGGGGCGCGCAAGGGGCAGGCCTGGATCCTGCGCAATCTAGATCGCCTGCGGATACCGGTGGTCAGCCATCTGGGGGCGGTGGTGAACTTCGTGGCCGGCTCCGTGGCCCGGGCCCCGGGCCTGGTCGGTAAACTCGGCCTGGAATGGCTGTGGCGGATTAAGGAGGAGCCCGGGCTCTGGCGGCGTTACTGGGGGGATGGCCTCGGCTTTTTGGCCTATCTGTTCCGTCACGGGCTGCCGGCCCTGATCCTGAGCCGTCGGGCCCCATCCAGGGCCGGGGAACTGGAAGTCATCACCGATACCCAAGGCCTGTTGGATCTGCGCCTGAGCGGGTTCTGGGGCGAAGCGGGGCTGAAGCCCCTGCGGGAGGCCCTGACTAACCTCAACAGCCGACCCCGGGCCGTGAGGCTTGACCTGGGAGGGGTCAGCCACCTGGATAGTGCCGCCCTGGGGCTTCTGGCCCTGCTGCGGGGCCATCAACTCAGGCACCAGCAGCCCCTGTCCTGTGTCGGCCCCAGTTCCGCCTTGCGCCGCCGTCTGGCCCATTTCGGCGCCAGCTACCTGCTGGAGCCCCTCACCCCGGCCGAACGGCTCTGAGTGCCTGGAAAAAAGATCCATTTTCCAGTGCCCCAGTGGCGCCCCAGGGGGGCTCTATCAGCTCGGGAAGTCATTGATGGACGGATTATCGAGCGCCCCGCCGAGAATCCGGTTTTGTGCCCATACCAGTGCCTGCCGATGAGGTTCTTGTATTTTCCATCAGCATGTTAAAAGCCTAAGCGCGCACTGATATACCTGGTTTACGACTGTTCGGCGAGGATCCATTCTTCGGGGTAGGAACGCGGAATCAGGACGGCGGGGAAGGCTGGATGCGCTTCAGCATCTCACCCCAACGCTCCAGGGTCACGAAGTGCAGCCATTGGGAGCCGCCCTTGGCCAGGCTGATCACCAACCCCCGTTGGGGGTACAGCCAGTATTTTTGCTCCTGGCCGGGCTGCCAGATCTGGTCCGGTTCACCGAAGAGTTGGCGCCAGAGGCCGGGCCGCAGACGGGTCCTGGGCACGAAGGCCAGCTCGACCACTGGTGACGGGGCCAGCTTTGGTCGCGCCGCCTCGGCCAGTCCATGGCGGCGGTACCCGTTTGCCAGGGTATGCCCCTCAAGGCGGTCCTCCTCCAGAGCGGCCAGAACCACGGTTTCGGGCTCCAGTACCAGCACCAGGGTCCCCAGATAGGGTGGGCGGTTCAGGACGAGGATGGCCTCGACCCCGGCGCTACCGTCCGGTCCCTCAAAGAGTCCCAACTCCGCGGGCGGTCCCCACTCCGAGAGGGCCCCCAGTGGGGTTGACCCCAGGGTCAGATCGGGCAGTTGACTCCTGTCCGGTCCCAGGATTTGGAACTGGCTGACCAGGGGCCGTAGGGCTTGCAGCCGGGCCGCTTCCTGCGCTTCCCAGATCAGAAAGAGCCCCAACCCCAGCAGGAGGCCCAGCAACCAGAGACGGCCCACGGATTTCATCAGCCCCCTTGAATGTCCGGGAGCCTCGGAGGCCCCAGGGCTAGACCCGAAACATTTCAAATTTTCGCTCGGACATGGGTGGCTTGGATGGCGTCTGGCGGGGTTTGCGCGACCAAGCGGACATCAAGCCGAAAAGGACGTCTGTCAGGTTGCCCCCCGCCAAAGGCCACCCGACCAGGAAAACCAACATGGATTCGCGATGGCCATGTTTACCGCCCATGACGGCGCCGCGACAGATTCACAGTCCCCCCAGCAGCTTGCGCAGGCTGGCCAGGGTATAGCGCCAGGGGTTCACCAACCCCTGACGGAGGCGGAAATTGTAGAGGATCCTGTTGCCCGGGCCAGGCTCATCCCCGCCGCCTCGTATCAGTCGCCGCATCACCGACTGGGCCAGTGCCGTGAGCACCGGGTCCCGCGCCATCTCCGCGGCGATGAGGGCTGGGGGAGTGGCGCCCAGGCAATCCCGGGCCAGGGCGAAGGCCAGGAGCAGGGCACGCCGGCGACCCAGGACCCGGGCCTGCTCCAGCATCAAGCCCCAATCCAGTCCGGCCTGGCGCTGCCAGAGGGCGACGATGTCCGCCACCATGCGTAGATAGCGCCAGTGATCCTTGGAATAATTGACGCAAAGCAACAAAAAGAGGTCCTGAGGGGCAAAGCTGGCTACCTGGCCTCCGGCCAGGGGCAGGATGATACGCCGGGCCCAAAGCCCCTCGGGCTCCATGGGGTGAATGGCGTGTTCGGGGGAAGTGGCCCAATGCAGCTCCACCCGGGCCCCGAAGAGGTCCCGCTCATCCAGGGTCTTCCAGTACCACTCGTCATAGTGGTAACTGGACCTCAGCAACCGAGGGGAGTGACGGCCAAAATCCCGCTGGGGTCGCTGATTGATGTAGCCCTCCGCCAGCAGGAGCTGGTGGGCGGCCAGCATCTGGTGCCGGGGCACGAAGATGTCCAGGTCCGCGAAGGGGCGTCGCCCCAGGTCGCCGTAGGCCAGCCAGGCCAGGACGGGCCCCTTGAAGGGAATGGCGGCGATGCCCTTGCCTTCCAGTACTCCCAGCAGGCGCAGCAGTTCCCCCACCAGGCGCTGGTTGCGGATGGCAATGAACTGCGCCAGTTGTTGCAGGCGACGACGGGCGAATTCGGGCACCTCCTCCTCGCCGCGGGTACGCAGGGCCTGATGCAATTGCACCGGGATCTGGTGCCGCAGGGCCAGTTCCAGCAATCGGGGCCAATCCAGTGTGGAACTTAGACGGGCGCCGAGGGCCTCGGGGTCTGGCTCGGGGCGGGTGACCTCGCACAGCAGGGCGAATTCCGGTGACATGGTTATCGCCGTAGGGTTTCAGTACCCCACCGGCGTCCAGGCGCATCGGTGGGGGATGAGGGAGCGTCTGGCCCGGGTCCGCGTGGACTCATGCAGCCGGGCCCTCCAACGGATCTCTGTAGCCCTGGGCCTGCTGGTGGAAGAGGTGGGCATAGAGCCCGCCCCTGGCCAGCAGGGCACGATGATCCCCTTCCTCGATGATGCGGCCGTCCTCCAGGACATAGATGCGGTCGGCCAACTGGACGGTGGAAAAACGGTGACTGATGATCAGGGCGGCGCGTCCCCGGGCCAGATTGCGGAAGCGCTCGAAGAACTCGTATTCCGCCGCCGCATCCAATGAGCTGGTAGGTTCGTCCAACAGGATCAGGGCCGCTTCCCTGACGAAGGCACGGGCCAGGGCCAGTTTTTGCCACTGACCCAGGCTGAGATCGGTGCCATCCTCGAAGATGCGGCCCAAGGGGGTGTCATAGCCCTGGGGCAGCTTCACCAGATCCTCATGGATGCCGGCCCAACGGGCCGCGGCCTCGATGGCGGGGTCCCGGGGGTCCAGGCCAGGCTGGCCGAGGTGGATGTTCTCCCGGGCACTGAGGGGATAACGGCCGAAATCCTGGTAGATGACGCTGATCTGGGCCCGGAGGTCGGCAGTGGCGAAGTCCCGCGCATCGGTGCCGTCCAGGAGGATCTGGCCCCTGTCCGGGTCATAAAGCCGGGAAAGCAGCTTGGTTAGGGTGGTCTTGCCGGAGCCGTTGCGCCCGACCAGGGCCACGACCTCGCCGGGACCGATGCGCAGATTGACCCCGCGCAATACCTCGCGCTCGGTGCCTGGATAGCGGAAATGCACCTCCCGTACCGAGATGCCCTGCCGCCAGGGAAGGGGGATGGGCTGGGCCACCGCCGGCTCTTTCACCTGGCGCTCCACCTCGAGAAATTCGTCCAGGGCGGAGAGAAACAGGTTGTTCTCATAGAGCTGGGACAGGGCGCTCATGGTGGGTCTGAGCGAGCTCAGCATGATATGGAAGGCGCCGAAGTACATCACCAGTTCGCCGACGCTGATCCGTTGGCGCAAGGCGGACTGGGCGACGAAGGCTAGGGCGGCGAAGCCGGCCAGGGTCGCCATCCCCTCACTGACGAACTGACGGCGGTAGCCATGGGCCGATAGCTGTTGCAAGCCGGTACGGATGCGCTCGCGCAGGTCGGCGAAACGTGTCATCAGCAGGGGACCGAAGCCGAAGCTGCGCACCTCCCGGGCATGGTCGGCCCCGGTCAGGACCTGGTTGAGGTAGGCGCTCAAGCGCTCGCTGACGGTCTTGTCCCGATGCCACTGATAGACCAGCCCGGCCTGGCGCAGGCGGAAGTAGAGCAGGGGCAGGGAGGCCAGCAGGACGCCGAGCACCAGGCCCCAGTGGTAGCTCAGCAGCAGGAGCGTCGCCCCTAGCAGGGTGAGACCGTTCCGGGTCAACTCGGTGAGGCTGTGGACGATGCGCAGGGGCCGGGTGGGTGCCTCCCGTTGGGCCCGGTGGAGTTTGTCGTAGAACTGGGCGTTCTCGTAATAGGCCAGGTCCATGTCGATGGACTTGGCCTGCACCAGCCGCTGCATCCGGTCCGCCACCAGATGGCTCTGGACCCCATTACCGTAGCCAACCAGGGCGGTGCAGAGAATATTAAGGAGGGATAGGGCGAAGGCCCCGGCGATCAGCCACCAGAGCGTTTCCGGTTCGGTCCCCGACTCCAGGTTGGTCAGGGTTTCGACGATGAGTTTGAAGAGATAGAGGGTCCCCAGCAGCAACAGGCTCTGCAGCGCGAGCAGGAGGCTGGTGAACAGGGTCCAGGGGCCCGCCGCCTGCCAGACCAGCGCCAGGGCACGATCGATGCGCAACCCGGGCCAACGGCGGGCGGCCTTGTGCAGGAGCGCCGCTGGAGCCATCAAGGTAGCCTGGAGAGGGCCTGGTGCAGATCGGGGAAGGGCTGGAAGCGCCCGAGTTCGCCGTTCTCACCCAGAATCACCTGGCCGTCACACTCGACCCAGGCATGGGCCTGCCAGGTCCCGGCCGCATCGCGGCCCATGCCCAGGTGCAGTCGCGAGGACCAGCCACGGCGGGCGAGCAGCAGTTGCAGGGCCAGGGCCTGGGTCAGGCAACTGGCATGAGGCACGTGGCGGCTGACCCGGGCCACCGCCCAGGCCAGGTGCTTGGGCAAGGTGCCAACCCTTCCGCCCGATCTCTCCGCCCTCCGGGCTACCACCCGCAGCAGCGTCGGCGTCGGCAGCAGCCAGAGGGCCAGTCGCAGGACCCAGACGGCCATCCATGCCTCCAGGGCCAACCGGTGCTGCCACCAGGGCCTGGTCCAGAGGCGACGCAGGGATCGTACCAGCATGGCTTCACGCCCCCCTTGCGTCAGGCCGCCGCAGTTCGACCAGACCCCGGGACCGTAACTGTTCCAGCCAGACCGTGAGATCCCGGGCGCAGGTCGTCTCCTCCACCTCATATTCGGCCTGAATCCGCTCCAGCAGGGCTCCGAAACGGGTTGGGGTCTGCATCCACTGCCAGAGGCGGGTACCCAGGGGATTGAAGGCATAGTAGCGGCCGCTGGCGACATCCAGTAAGGCCAGCTCGTCGCCGAGGGACGCCGCCACCGGACCCGAGACAACGGAGATGAGGGTGTCCTTGCTCAACATGGCGTTAACGGTGATAGACGGGGGGCGGAATGGTGAGGGGCTTGCGTAGGGGGGCTTTGGGGGTCATCAGGGTGCTTGCCGCAAATCTTCCAGCAGGGCCTCGCGCACCCTGGGCAACTGTTCGATGCCACTGCCATATTCTAGTCGGTGTACCGGAACCTGGTGGAGGAGTCGGGCCAGGGTCTGAAAGCGTCGCGCCTGGTGTCCCGCCGCCTCGGCCAGGGTGGGGGTGAAGCTTTTGCCTTGCAGTTCACGCAGGGCCTCCGCCGGGCTCAGGGGCAGGATCCGGATGCGATCCGCGGATGCTGACCGAGTGGGCAGATAGATCCGCCCCAGGGGGGTGGGTCCTTGGGCCAGGCGCCCCAGACCCGCGGTCAGGGGGATGACCCACTTGCCGGTATCGGGTTCGTTGGCCTGGCCTGGCGGCAACCCGGGCAGCAATTGGCGCCCGTGCTCCGGCCAGAGACGCATCTGAGGCAGGCCGGCATGGCACAGGGGCCGCTCCCCCCCTGGCTCGATAGCCAGGAGGTTGTCGGTAATCAGGGCATAACCGGCCTGCAGCAGGCTGATGGCCAGGGTGGTCTTACCGCTCTGATTGTCGGCCAGGAAGGCGAGGCCCTGACCCTCCACCTCGACCGCGGCGGCGTGCAGGGCCAGCCAGCCTCGGCGCTCCAGCCAATAGGCCAGAACGGTGCCAAGCAGGGCCCGTTCGATCCGGGACCGTTCCTCGGGAGGGCGCCAGCGGCACTCAATCCGTCCCGGGGTCAGCAAAAAATCGAACAGGCGGGGATAGTACAGCCATTCTCGCTCCCCTTCCCCCACCAGATAGACGCCGGGCTCCAGGCCCTCCGCTCCCGGCTCTTCCCGCTCCGCCCGATCAAAGGGCAAGGACGTGAAAATCAGATCAGCCGGCCCCTGGCTGGCGACCAGGTGGGAGCGAAAAGGGAAGTCGCTGCGCAGACGGAGTCCGTACAGGGCATAGCACCGCCCCGCGGGCGGGGTGTCACGCGCAGAGGTTTCCGAATCAACAGGTTTCATGGCGTTAGGCCCCTGCCAGCACAAGTCCGCGGGCCTCGAGATTCTCGATAAAGCCGGCCAGGTCCTGGCGCAGCACCTCCGGTTCCGCGGCGTAGCTCTGGCTCAAGGCGACCAGGGCCTGGTCCAGGTCGCGCGAGGTCCGCAGGGTGCGCCAGAAATCCGCGGCGCTACCCCTAAGGGCAAGGCAGCCACCCTCAGCCGGGCTCAGCAAGACCATCTCCCCCAGATCCCCGGCCAGGACGCCAGTGGCCAGTCGCAAGACCCCCTCGGCCGCCCCTTGGCGTTGAATCGGGATACCGGAATCCCCTTGGCCCCGGCGGTTGCGCAGGCAGTAGCGCCCGGGAATCAGGCGCCAGACCCGCTCGAACTGATGGTTCTGGGGGTTCCAGAAGCCTCGTTCGGGTTCGGACCAGGGAAAGGCGATGGGGTCGGTCTGACCAACCCAGTAACAGCCGGGACCGGGCGCTTGCAGCCGCTGTCGCCGCCAGGCCGGGTAGTCCTTCCCGAGGCGGTCAGGTGCCCGGTCCACTAGATCCCTGGCGGCGAGGCAAGCCACGACCCGGGGTTCCTGGGCCTCAATGGTCTGGCGCAGGTCGGGATGGGAAAGCAGTTGGCCGAAGATCAGAGGCGGCTGATGCCGGGTGCCCAACCAGAGCCGAAAGCGGGAGCCCGTCAGGGCGATATCGTCGATGACGACCAGGGGGCGATCCGGCGCGAAGGGGGGGTCCAGTTGGGTTGGCCTGAGCCCCAGACGATAGGCCAGCATGCCCAGCACGATGAGGCCGCCCCGGGGCAGGGCCGTGAAAGCGAACCCCCCCAGGGAGTCCCGGTCAAAGCGCTGCCGAAAACCTGCGGCGAGGGCCTCCACCAGGTCCTCAACCTCGGCGTAGCTCAGCCATTGGGGCAAGGGTTCCGCCAGTTGCTGGCGCAGCATCCGCAGGCGCGCCATCATGGCGGGGTCGAAGCGACCCAGTACGCCCAGCACGCCATCGCCGTCTTCCCGCAGCAAGAGTCGTGCCTCGGGGCACTGCTGCCACCAGGGATCCAGGGCCAGGGCCTCGGCCAGATCACCCAGAGCAACCGCGGGACCCTCAGATGGCCCCAAGCGCTTACTGGCCAGGGGCACCAGCACCCAAGGATGTTGCAAGCCCGCTGCCTCAGCCAAGGGTTGGTACCTCTGGCCCGATGGGCGCTCACTAACACCCGCCGTGGTCATGACTTAGTCCACCGGCCCTGAACGGTCCTATCCTCTACCCCCGGCAACGTGGCATCCCTGCGTAACAGGATGATCGGGGCCACCTCCAGGGGCTGGGAACGCCTGGGCATGGTCGCCCCGGCCTTCGTCACTGGTATTTGTCCAGTCCGGCTGGATAGACGCTGCCACCATCGTTGCCCTTCGCGCGCCAGGGCAAGGTATCACCGCCGGAGGTGGAATCACCGACCTGGGTCAAGCTGGCGACCGTCCATTCCTCGATCGTTGGCGGTTCATAGGTTTTTTTCTCTGTGTTCATGCTAATCGTCTCGTTGGAAGGCGAAGGAAAGATCGTGTATGCGGGATGTCCAGGCTGGTTCTCGCCACGCGCGGCGCTGGATGCTAGTTTAATGCCGCATCGCAAGTCATTTTCTGACCGCTGACCTTAAATTAAGCATCATTCGGACCAATAGAACAACATCTCATAATTCGATCTTAGTAGATTGATAGTAAAAGAAATAATTATGGACCCCGAATCGGATGCTGTGGTTAGGAACGGCTGGCTGCCAGTTTGGCGGCTTTGCCCCATCTGGGCCTGCCATTCTGGCCGATCACCTGGGTCGCTGATAGATCTTGACCGGGACCTCGGGTGATGAAGATTTTGCGTATGTCCGGTTTCATTGTAGCCCCTCCCTGGCGGGCGGCTGCCATCCCATCATGAGCGATACCCTTCTACTGATCGGGGCGGATTCGGGCTCCCTGGGGCCTCTCGCGCGCGACCTGCTGGCCCAGGGCTTCGCGATCTTCCGGACCACGAGCGGCCAGGGTGCACAGCGGGAACTGAGCACCCAGACCCCGGACCTGATCGTGCTCGATCACCCCTGGCCCCGGGACCTGTGGCCGGAGCTACTCACGACATGGATGGCGGAGTATCCCTGCCTGATCCTGTGCGATGAGGCCCATCTGGAGGACGCCATGGCGGCGTTGCGGCTCGGCGCGGCGGAAATTCTGGTCCGGCCAATCGACCAGGGGGAACTGGTCGCGGCGGTGCGGCGCATCATCGACCATGCCCTACTCTACCGCCAGGGAGAGTTCTATACCCACCTCATCCGCGTTGAGGCCCCAAGCTTGCTTATCGGTGACAGCGAACCGATGCGGCAGCTCCGGGACCTGATCCAGGCCGTGGCCCCCAGCGAGGCGACGGTGTTGATCCTGGGGGAAAGCGGGGTCGGCAAGGAGAAGGTCGCCCAGGAGATTCATCGCCTCAGTCCCCGGGCCGCGGGACCTTTGGTGGCGGTGGATACCTGTTCCTTGCCGGCCACCCTGTTCGAGGCCGAGCTGTTCGGCTTCGAGCGGGGTGCCTTTACCGGGGCCAGTCACCGCAAGGCTGGGCTCATCGAGGAGGCCCGGGGGGGTACCCTCTTCCTGGACGAGATCGGGGAGATCCCGGCAACGCTTCAGGCCAAACTGCTGCGGGTGCTCGAAACCAGGCGTTATCGCCGGCTGGGCGGGACGCGGGATCTCGCGGCGGACGTCAGGATCCTGGCCGCCACCAACCGTGACCTGGAAGCGATGATCCGGACCGGGGAATTTCGTCAGGACCTGTTTTTTCGGCTCAGCACCTTTCCGATCCGGGTGCCGCCCCTCCGGGACCGGCGGGGGGATATTCCCGCCCTGGTGCGGTACTTTCTCGCCCAAGCGGGTGCGTCGCGGGGGATTACCAAGCGGGTGAGCCCGGTCGCCATGGGCCAGCTCCTTGACCATGACTGGCCTGGCAATATCCGGGAATTGCGTAACGCCGTCGAGCGGGCCAGCATCCTGTCGGGGAGCAGGTTGAGAATTGACGTGGCGGATTTCCCCCTGGGCCGGCCCCCGCTGCCTCAGGAACTTTCACCATCAGCGACGACGGGCGAAGCCCCGATTACGGGCGGTGCGGACGTGACCCTGTCCTTCGATCACGAACCGACCCTGGCGGAGGTCGAACAGCGCTATCTGCGGTTGCTGCTGCGCAGGCGGCGGCGGAGCAGGGCGGAGCTGGCGCGGATCTTGGGGATCGGTGAACGGACCCTCTATCGCTTGCTTGCCGATCTCAGGGAGGAGGTGGACCCCTGAGTGAACCCTCAAGCCCTTACGTTACCATCATCTTTTTGCGCGAGCGTGAAAGGTAGGGTAAAGCCGTTTTAGTACAGATGCTTGGTGCGCTCACTGCTGATGGCTGGCGGTGGCTTCAGTGAAGGCGCGCCGGGCGACCGTCTCGTCGTCGAAGATCTGAAAAACGGTCTGCAACCGGGTCAATTCGAAGAGGGCGCGCACGGTGTTGCTCATGCCGCAGAGGTAGACATCCCCCTCGCGCTTGCGTGCCGCCTGCAGGGCGCTGACGATCACCGCCAGACCACTGGAGTCCATGAAACTGGTGGCGGATAGGTCGAGGATCAGTTTACCGCCGCCCTGGTCGATGATGTCCTTGAGGGTGGCGCGGGCGCCCGCCGCGTCGGCCATCATCAGGCGTTCCGGCAGTTTGACGATGTCGACGCCCTCCTGGGTGCGGTGTTCAAGGTTCATGCTAGGGGTACTCCAAAGGTGTCAGGTCACGGCGGGGTGGCGGGTGCTTAAGGTTTGGCGGCTAATTCCGGAACCCAGTTGGGCCAGGACAGGTCGGGGTCAGGAAAGGAAATAGGTGAGGGTCAGCACGTTTCGGTTGTTCGTTCGCTGGTAGCTCACCGCATGAGTCCATTCGTGAATGATCTGCCAGCCACGCCCGGACTCGGCATCGGCTGACGCCGGCGCCGCCGGGTCCAGCGCCCGGGCCGGCAGGGGTTGCCCCTCGTCATGGATCGCCACCGCGACCGCCTCGGCGCCGCGGGTCCACTCCAGGTCGATGGGCTGCCCGGGCTCCCCGCCATAGGCATGTTCGATGCAGTTGTTGAGGGCCTCGACGATAGCGGTGGTCAGCTTGAAGGCCGCCATGGCGTCGAGCCCGGCCTGGGCGCAGAGGTCCAGCAGGCGCGGCTGAAGCTCGGCGACCTCGGCCGGATCGCTATGCAATCGCAGGTGCAGGCGGTCGCCACTCAAGGTCAGCGGCCGTTCCAGCACCAGCAGGGAGATGTCGTCCTCGAAGTCTCGCGGCCCGCGCCAGTCCCGCAGGCGCTCGTCGAGGACGGCGGTTAGGCTGAGACCGGTCTGAGCGGCAAAGCTCAGGCTGGCCCGCAATTGGGCCTCGCCGAAGGCCTCCCCCTGGCGGTTGCGACACTCGGTCACGCCGTCGGAATAGAGCACCAGCCTATCCCCGGGGGCCAGTTGCACCTCCTGGGCCTGATAATCCACCACGGGGAACATGCCGACGGGTAGCCCGCCCTGCTGGAGGGTGTCGATGCGGCCCGACTGGCGCAGGACCAGGGGATAGGGATGTGCCGCCAGGGCCAGCCGTATCCGCCCGGTGTGCTTTTCCAGGGTGCCGTAGGCGATGGTGGCGTAATTCTCCACCTCCCCGTCCCGACTGGTGAGCTGCCGGTTGAGGTCGGCGAGGAAGGTCGCCGGGTCGAAAAAGTCCGCCACGGCGGTCCCCGGTCCGCCGCCCGGTACCAGGGAGCGGCTCAGGCTCACGGAGAGCAGGGCCGCGGGGACGCCGTGGCCGGAGATATCCAGATGGTAGAAGCCCACCAGGCCGGGGGTCAGTTCGAAAAAGTTGAAGCTGTCACCGGAGACCTGGGCGGCGGGGAGGAAGAGCCAGTGGGCGCGAAAGGGGGAGGTCGCCTGGTCGCTGGTCGGCAGGAGCTGGCGCTGAATGCGGGCGGCGGTAGCCAGGTCGGCCTGGATCTGGTCGTAGGCCTGGGCGAGCCGGTTGCGGGATTCCAGCAGGTCGCGGTTCTGTTCCCCCAAGCGCTGTTCCAGGGCCAGGATGCGCTCGCCCACCCGCAGGCGTGCCCGCAGCACCTGGGCCTCGAAGGGTTTGGTGACGAAGTCATCGGCCCCGGCGTTGAGCCCCTCCACCAGGTCGGCGCTGTCGGAGCGACCGGTGAGCAGGATGATATAGGCATAGTGGCCCAGGTCCGTGGTGCGCACGGCCCGGCAGAGTTCAGGGCCCGACATGCCGGGCATCATCCAGTCACAGATCACCAACCGGACGTCCTGGGCCAGCAGCAGGTCCAGACCGGCATGACCGTCCTCGGCCTCCAGCACCTCGTAACCCCAACGGCGCAGCAGGAGGCTGACGTAGAGGCGAGCGTCGGCGGCGTCATCGATGACCAGGATTTTCACGTGACTCCGGAAGTGGCGGGTAGAAGGCGAAACGGGGACCGGTAAGGGCCATTAAATGGCTTCATTCTGAAACCCCGGGGCGCAATGTCAAGCGATTACCGTGCCTTCGCCTTCGCCGCGACTTTATGGGATCATCCCTCCCACAACGGAGGGTGCATGAATCAAAAAATCAATGACCTGATCATCAGGATTCGGGAACTGGAGGAGGAGGTCGAGCGGGAGATCGCCAGCCGGCGGGACCAGTTCCACTTCACCCTGGAGGATCGCCGGGTGCGCTTCGAGCGGGAGGTGCTGATCCAGCACCGGCGGCTCAAGACCGGGATCCTGCGTTATCTGGCCCAGGCGCGCTTGCGCAACCTGGTCTCCGCGCCCATCATCTATGCCGTCTCCCTGCCGTTGTTGCTGGTCGACCTGGCGGTGACCGCCTACCAGTGGCTGTGCTTTCCCCTCTACGGCATTCCCCGGGTACGGCGGCGCGACTACTTCATTTTCGATCGCAGCAGCTTGGCCTATCTGAATATCATCGAAAAGTTCAACTGCGCCTATTGCGCCTATGCCACCGGTCTGACGAGCTATGTCATGGAAATCGTCGGGCGGACGGAACAATATTGGTGTCCCATCAAACATGCCCGGCGGGTCCTGGAGGCTCACTCCCGCTACGAGCGGTTCGTGGATTTTGGCGATGCCGAGGCCTATCGGGCGGAGTTGGAGGCCCTGCGCCGGGACTTTTCGCTGCCCGCCGCCGCGGCGCCGGTGGGTCCTGACCCGGCCGGAAACCCTGAACACTGATCCCCCGCTGGGTGATGAGGACTAGATCATGATCGAGGAATTGCGTGGGACCCTGCTGTTGTCCCGCCTCTCTTCTGAGCAACTGGAGCGGGTGGCGCGGCGGGCGGTGCGCTCTCGTCTGGCGGACGGGCAACTGCTCTTCAGTCAGGCGGATCCCTTCGAGCGCTTCTATCTGGTCCTGTCCGGGCAGATGCGGCTCTTCCGCCTGTCGCCGGAGGGGGCGGAAAAGGTGATCGAGATCATCGGGCCCGGGGAGACCTTCGCCGAGGCCCTGATGTTCATGAATGCCGCTCGCTATCCGGTGTGCGCGGCGGCGCTGGGTCCCACCGAACTCATCGGCGTCGACAGCCGGGATTTCGCCCGCATGCTGCGGGAGTCCGTCGATACCTGCCTGCTGTTGTTGGGCGACCTCAGCCAGCGGCTCAAGGGCTTGGTGCGGGAGATCGACAACATCAGCCTCCATTCCGCCAGCAGTCGCTTCGCCAGCTATCTCCTGTCCCTGAGCCCCGCCCAGGGTGAGGAGCTGGCCCTCGACATGCGCAAGGGGATTATCGCCTCGCGGCTCTCCATCAAACCGGAGACCTTCTCGCGGATCGAAAAGGACCTGAGCGACCAGGGGATCATTGCCGTCCAGGGCATGCGGGTCAAGATCCTCAACCTGGCGGCCCTGGAACGGCTGGCGGGACTGGGCGAATTCCGGGAGCTGGCCGCCCTGCCCTGCCAGGGCGGTCACCAAGGCTGAGCGCCACAACCTCAGGCACTCCTGGCAATGGGGTCAGCGCCGCCCGTCCGCGCCCCGGGTGCGCTTGATCCAGCTCACCAGGTTCTTGTGCAGTTCCTTGAGTCCCAGGGGCTTGCTCAGGTAGTCGTCCATCCCGGCGTCCAGGCAGCGTTCCCGATCCCCTGGCATGGCCAGGGCGGTGAGGGCGATGATGGGGGTGAGGCGCAGGGTGGGATCGCCGCGCAGGCGGCGGGTGGCCTCCAGGCCATCCATTTCCGGCATCTGCACGTCCATGAGGATGATGTCCGGTAGCCAGGCGCGGGCGGCGGCGATGGCCTCCAGGCCGTTGCGCGCGGCCTGGACTTCGAAGCCCCGTAGGCGCAGATAGGTGGAGACCATTTCCAGGTTGTCCGCGTTGTCTTCCGCCAGGAGCACCCGGGCCGGCTCCAGCGGTGACGCTGTGGCCGCGCCGGCCTCCTCCCGGGCGCCCTCCTCCCCCTGGACGGCACCGGCACCCTGGGCGGCGGGGTTCCAGGGCAGGATGAGGTCGAAGTGGCTGCCCGCCCCGACGGTGCTGGCCACCTCGATGGTGCCACCGTGGAGTTGGGCCATGCCGTAGGCCAGGGCCAGGCCCAGGCCCGTGCCGCCGTACTGCCGGGACAGGCGGCTGTCGATCTGGACAAAGGGTTTGAACAGCCGGTCGAGCTGATCCGGCGGGATGCCGACCCCGGTGTCCCAGACACGGATGCGCACCCGGCCCCGGAGGGCGTCCCCCGTCACGTCCAGGCCAATGACCCCGCCCTCGGGGGTGAACTTGACGGCGTTGCCCAGCAGGTTGATGAGCATCTGCTTGAGGCGGCGGCCATCGCCATGCACCAGTTGCACCGCCGGGTCCAGGCGGGTCTCCAGGCGCAGACCCTTGGCGGTGGCGGCCGGGCGGATCAGGCGCATGCAGGCGTCCCACAACTGGTTGGCGGGTACCTGGTCCCAATGCAGGGTCATGCGCCCGGAGGCCACCCGCGACATGTCGAGGATGTCGTTGATCAGTTCCAGCAGGTGGGTGCCGTTGTCATGGATGGTCTGGGCGGCCTTGGCCTGCTGGGGGCTGAGGGCCCCGAGGAGGCCGTCCCCCATGGTCTCGGAGAGGCCGAGGATGCTGGTCAGGGGGGTGCGCAGCTCGTGGCTCATGGCCGCCAGGAATTCATCCTTGGCCCGGGCGGAACGGGTCAGTTCGGCATTGGCGCGGTCCAGTTCGGCGGTGCGTTCCCGGACCCGCTCGGCGAGCAGGGCCCGCTCCCGGACCAGGGCGTCATGAGCCTGGCGCAGGGCCTGCTCCGCCTGGCGGCGCTGGGAAATGTCGGAAAAATTGACCACCGCGCCGGCCAGTTCCCCATCGCGCAGGATGGGGTTGGCGTGGTACTCCACCGGGAAGGCAGTCCCGTCGACCCGCCAGAAGACCTCGTCATCCACGGAGACGGCGATGCCATCGTGAAAGACGCGGGTGCCGCGGCAGTCCGCCGCCGGGTAGGGGCTGCCGTCCGGGTGGCTGTGGTGCATGACCTCGTGCATCACCAGTCCTTCTAGATCCGCCGGGCTGGCGTAACCCAGGAAGCGTGCCGCCGCCGGGTTACAGAAGATGCACCGGCCACTGGTGTCGACGCCAAAGATGCCCTCGCTGGTCGACTCGAGCAGCAGCCGGGCATGGGCCTCGCTACGCCGCAGGCTTTCCTGGGAATGGGCCAGGTTCTCCTGCATGGTCTTGAGCGCGGCCAGCATCTCCGCGTTTTCGTCGCTGCCGGTGACGCGGATGGGGGTCGAGAAGTCCCCGGCGCTTACCCGCTGGGCAATGGCGGTGGCCATGGCGATGGGGCGGCCGATGGTCCGGTCCACCAACAGGATCAGCAGCACCACGGCCCCGGTCATGACCCCGGCCATGAGCAGGAAGATGTGGCGCTCCACGCCGGCGATGTCCCGGGCGATACCGTCCAGGGTGAGGTCCTTGTGCTTGAGGGCGGCCTTGACCACCTCGTCCATCAGGTCCGTCGGGCGTCGGTCGATCCCCCGGACCCGCTGGTCCACGTCCAGGGGCGGACCCAGCGTCGCCATCCGGTATTCGGCCAGGGCGGCGCGGTAGGCCGCCCCCAGTTGGACATGGGCCTCAAGGAACTGGTGGGCGATCTGCCGCGCCTCCTGATCAGCCTCCAGCAGCTCGATCAGTTGCACCAGGGAGTGACGGGTGTTGTCCTCTTCCCGGGCGAACTGGGCCTGGTAGAGCACGTAGAGCCCGGGTTCCTGTCCGCGGAGCAGGATGTTTTTCCACTCCTGCACCTGTTTCTTGAAGTTGACCTGGGTGGTGAGGGCGCTGGCGACGATCCGGGAACTGGTCTCCCGGACCTCGGTGGTCCGACTGTTGGCCTGCTGGTAGAGCGAAAAGGCGTAGAGGCCGGCCCCCAGGTTGACCACGAGGATGACGACCAGGCCGGCGGCGAATTTGGCCCGAATCGTCATAGCCTTACCCCCCGCGCCGCGCTCGGGCGCCGGGGAGCCCCGGACGGCTTGGTGGCTGGTGACACGGGTATGCCGGCGAGTGGCTCGATCGCGGATGGTGGCTTGGGTGCTGGCCTGACTATTCCACCGTGACCGACTTGGCCAGATTGCGCGGCTGATCCACGTCCGTGCCCTTGAGGACGGCGACGTGGTAGGCGAGGAGTTGCAGCGGGATGGTGTACAGGATGGGGGCGGTCAGTTCGTCCACGTGGGGTACCGGGATGATGGTCACCCCGGGCTGGGAGGTCAGCTCCAGGCGCTCGTCGGCGAAGACGAAGAGTTGCCCGCCGCGGGCGCGCACCTCCTCCAGGTTGGAGCGCAACTTTTCCAGCAGCTTGTTGTTGGGGGCGACCGCGACCACCGGCATGGTGTCGTCGATCAGGGCCAGGGGACCATGCTTGAGTTCGCCCGCGGGGTAGGCCTCGGCGTGGATGTAGGAGATTTCCTTCAGCTTGAGGGCGCCCTCCAGGGCGATGGGGAATTGGTCCCCGCGCCCCAGGAAGAGGGCGTGCTCCTTGTCGACAAAGTCCTCGGCAACTCGGGCGACCGGGCCATCCAGGGCGAGAAAATCCCGGGCCCGGCCGGGCAGGGCCCGCAAGGCGGCGGCCAGTTCCGCCTCCGGCTGGTCGATGAGCCCGGCGTAGCGGCCGATGGCGACCGTCAGTAGCAGGAGGGCGGTGAGCTGGGTGGTGAAGGCCTTGGTGGAGGCGACCCCGATCTCGGGGCCGGCATGGGTGAGTAGGACCAGGTCCGATTCCCGCACCAGGGAACTCTCCGGGGCGTTGCAGATGCAGAGGGTGCTGGTATAGCCCAGTTGTTTGGCCAGTCGCAGGGCGGCCAGGGTGTCGGCGGTCTCCCCCGACTGGGAGATGGCGACGAACAGGCTGCCCGCGGGGACCACGTGGCGCCGGTAGCGGTATTCGCTGGCCACTTCCACCTGGCAGCCGATGGGGGTGAGGCTCTCCAGCCAATGCCGCGCTACCAGGCCGGCGTGGTAACTGGTGCCACAGGCGACGATCTGCACCGCGCGAACCTGCCGGAGGAGCCCGGGGGCCGCCTGGCCGAAGGCCTCCGTCAGCACGTGGGCGCCGGCCAGCCGCCCTTCCAGGGTGTCGGCGAGGGCGCGCGGCTGTTCGAAGATCTCCTTCTGCATGTAATGCCGGTATTCGCCCCGTTCGACGGCATCGGCGTTGAGCGCGGATTTCCGCGCCGGGCGGCTCACCGGTTGACCCTGCCGGTCGAAGATACTGACCTGTTTGCGGCGAATGACCGCGATGTCGCCCTCCTCCAGGAAGATAAAGCGCTGGGTGACGGGCAGGAGGGCAAAGACGTCGGAGGCGATGAAGTTCTCGCCGAACCCCAGGCCGATGACCAGGGGGCTGCCCTGCCGCGCGGCCACCAGCAGGTCGGGGTCCCGGCTGTCGATCACCCCCAGGGCGTAGGCGCCCTCCAGGGTCGCGACCGTCGCCCGGACCGCCTCCAGGAGCGGCAGTCCAGCCTCCAGGTGATCATGCACGGCGTGGACGATGACCTCGGTGTCGGTCTCCGACGAGAAGTGATGTCCCCGCGCCTCTTGGGCCAGGCGGAGGACCCCATGGTTCTCGATGATGCCGTTGTGGACCAGGGCGCAGCGCTCCCGGCAGACGTGGGGATGGGCGTTGCGCTCCGCCGGCTCGCCGTGGGTGGCCCAGCGGGTATGGGCGATGCCGAGATTGCCGGGGAGGGGATGGCGGTCGAGTTCCTCCGCTAGGCGCTGAACCTTGCCCAGGGTGCGGATGCGGCCCAGTTGGTTGGGGGCGGCGAGGACGGCAATCCCGGCGGAGTCGTAGCCGCGATATTCCAGCCGTCGCAGCCCTTCGAGCAGGATGGCCGAGACGTCCCGTTGCGCAATACCGCCGACGATGCCGCACATAGTCAGATTCCTAGAGGGTCAGGGTGATCAGTAGGGTCCTAGGGGAAGGTGTACTGCCAGATACCATCGGGTTACGCGTCTGGACCCCCTCTCCCCCGCCGGGGGGGAGGGAGCGAGAGGATCGGCGGCTTGCGTTGCCCGTCCCAGAAACGGCGGGAGGGGAGAGTGATCGCACACCTCTCCTGATCCCTTCAACGAGAGCTGGAGGATGCATTAGGCCCGTGGTTATGGGCGCTTCTTGACCGGCTTTTGCCACTGGTCGATGGTCCGTTGGGAGGCACGGGTCAGGGTCAGTTTATGGGGGGGCGTGTCCCGGCCGATCACCGAGCCGGCGCCGATGGTGGCACCCTCCCCCACCGTCACCGGGGCCACGAGGGCCGTGTTGGAGCCGATGAAGGCGCCATCGCCGATTTGGGTCAGGTGTTTGTTGACGCCGTCGTAATTGCAGGTGATGGTCCCGGCGCCAATGTTCACCCCACTGCCGACCTGGGCGTCACCAATGTAGGTCAGGTGGCTGATCTTGGTTCCCGACCCAATCCGGGCCTTCTTGATCTCGACGAAGTTGCCGACATGGACCTGGTCCGCCAGTTCGGCCTGGGGACGTAAACGGGAGAAGGGTCCAATCCGGGCCTGGGAGCCCACCCGGGCCTCTTCGATGACCGAATTGGCCAGGACCTGGCTCTGGTCACCGATAACGCAGTCCCGCAGGTAGCAATTCGGCCCGATGGTGACGCCGTCGCCCAGGATCACCACCCCCTCGAAGAGGCAGTTGATGTCGATGCTGACGTCTCGCCCGACCTGGAGCTGGCCGCGCACGTCAAAGCGCGCCGGGTCGCGCAGGCTCACCCCGGCCTGCATCAGGTCACGGGCGAGGCGGGCCTGAAAGCGCCGCTCCAGATCGGCGAGCTGGATACGGTCATTGACGCCGAGGATCTCCTCGATTTGCTCCGCCTGGGTCGTGGCAATGGCCTGGCCCTCCGCCGCGGCCATGGCGATGATATCCGTCAGATAGTATTCCCCCTGGGCATTGTTGTTGCCCAGCCGGTCCAGCCAGCCTGCCAGGTGATTCCGGTCCGCGATCATAAAGCCGGTATTGATCTCGTCGATGGCCAGTTCCGCCTCGCTGGCGTCCTTTTCCTCGACGATCCGCCGTACCTGGCCATCGTGATCCCGCACGATGCGCCCGTATCCTCCGGGATCGGGGAGGATGGCGGTCAGGACGCCGAGACTGGTGTCCCGCGCCTCCGCCATCAGGCGGCGCAGGGTGGTGGCGCTAATCAGGGGAATGTCACCATACAGGACCAGGATGCGATCGACGTCCCCGAGTTGAGGCAGGGCCTGCAGCAGGGCATGCCCGGTACCCTTGCGCTCCGCCTGGAGGGCCCAGACGCAGTCCAGTTCCCCCAGGGCCAGGCGTACCTGATCCCCGCCATGGCCTTGGACGATGCAGAGCTTTGCCGGCTCTAACGCCAGGGCCGTATCCACGACATGCCGCAGCAGGGGACGGTCGGCCAAGGGGTGCAGCACCTTGGGCAGGTCGGATTTCATCCGCGTGCCCTGGCCAGCGGCGAGGATGGCGACACCGAGTTTCATGGGGGTGGCTCCGGGGCGGGGTGAACTTCAGGGTAGGCGTGACGCTGGTCCGGCTCAATGCAGGGCCGGGGGAATGGCGCAGGCCTGGCCGTCCTGAGCCAGGTCCTCCCGGGTGGCCTCCCGCACCTCGTGGATCCGGACGTGGACCCGGAGCCGCTTACCCGCCAGGGGGTGATTGCCATCGATGGTCAAGCGACCATTTTCGATCCGGGAGACAAAGAAGGTCTTGACCTCACCGGCTTCATTCTGCATCTGCACCTCGGCCCCTATGTGGCGAAATTGGGGGGGGACGTTGGCGAGGTCGTCGGTGAAGGTCAAATCCGGGTCGTGCCGGCCAAATCCCTGCTCGGGCGCGAGTTCGAAATCCACCTCATCCCCGGCGCGCTTATCTCGAATGGCCTCGTCCATGCCGCCGATCAGTTCCTGGTTGCCGCCCAGGATGAAGCTCACGGGCAGATCGCTGTGCTCAAGGACAGCACCGGTTTCATCGGCGATGCGGTAGGTCAGGCTGACATATTTGCCATCCTGGATGCGTTCTTCGCTCATGCGCAGGTTACCTGAGGGTTGAGCCCGACCCTGAAGGGGCCGGTGACTAGCCGTCAGCATACCCTAAATAACCTAGCCCCCGCAGGGCGGGGGCTAGGTTGTGCTGGGGCTCTGGGACCGGTTGGGTGGATTAACTGACCTTGGTCTTACGCAACCGCTCGATGGCCCGCAACTGGGCCACGGCCTCCGCCAGTTCCGCCTGGGCCTGGGCATACTGGAAGTCCGCGGCCTTGCCCGCCAGGGCATCCTCGGCGCGGCGCTTGGCCTCGGCGGCGGCGGCCTCGTCCAGGTCATGGGCGCGGACCGCGGTGTCGGCCAGGACGGTGACGATATCGGGCTGGACCTCAAGCATGCCCCCGGAGACGTAAAAGTGCTCCATCTCACCGTTGTCCTTCTCCACCCTGACCTCGCCTGGCTTCAGGCGGGTGATGAGGGCGGTGTGACGGGGCGCGATGCCCAGTTCACCCATCTCGCCCGGCGCGAACACCATGGTCGCCAGACCGGAGTGGATGGCCCGCTCGGCACTCACGATGTCGACGTGGATAGTCATTGCCATGGGAAATTACCCCGCTGATCAGACGTTGCCGCCTTTGGCCGCCGCCTCTTCGATACCGCCCACCATGTAGAAGGCCTGCTCCGGCAGATGGTCATATTCACCGTTGACGATGGCCTTGAAGCCGGCGATGGTGTCCTTGAGGGCGACATACTTGCCGGGGGAGCCGGTGAAGACCTCGGCGACGAAGAAGGGCTGGGACAGGAAGCGCTGCATCTTGCGGGCCCGGGCCACCGTCAGCTTATCCTCCTCGGAGAGTTCGTCCATGCCAAGGATGGCGATGATGTCCTTGAGTTCCTTGTAGCGCTGCAAGGTGCCCTGCACCTGGCGGGCCACCGTGTAGTGCTCGACGCCGACCACGTGCGGGTCGAGGATGCGGCTGGTGGAGTCCAGGGGGTCCACGGCCGGGTAGATGCCCAGTTCGGCGATCTGCCGGGACAGCACCAGGGTGGCGTCCAGGTGGGCGAAGGTGGTGGCCGGTGAGGGGTCGGTCAGGTCGTCCGCCGGGACATATACCGCCTGGAAGGAGGTGATGGAGCCGGTGCGGGTGGAGGTGATGCGCTCCTGCAGGGCGCCCATTTCCGAGGCCAGGGTCGGCTGATAGCCCACAGCGGAGGGCATGCGGCCCAGCAGGGCGGAGACCTCGGTACCGGCCAGGGTGTAACGATAGATGTTGTCGACGAAGAGCAGCACGTCGCGCCCCTCGTCACGGAAGTATTCGGCCATGGTCAGGCCGGTGAGGGCGACGCGCAGACGGTTGCCCGGCGGCTCGTTCATCTGCCCGTAGACCAGGGCGACCTTGTCGAGCACGCCACCGTCGGTCATCTCGTGGTAGAAGTCGTTGCCCTCACGGGTACGCTCGCCCACGCCAGCGAAGACCGAGAAGCCGGAGTGTTCGACGGCGATGTTGCGGATCAGTTCCATCAGGGTCACGGTCTTACCGACGCCGGCGCCGCCAAAGAGGCCTACCTTGCCGCCCTTGGCGATAGGCATGATCAGGTCGATGACCTTGATGCCGGTCTCCAGGATCTCGGTGGTGGAGGCCTGATCCTCGAAGGACGGGGCGGAGCGGTGGATGGACCACTTGTGCTCGGCGTCCACCGGGCCCTTGTCGTCGATGGGCCGGCCCAGGACATCCATGATGCGGCCCAGGGTCGCCTTGCCCACGGGTACCTGAATGGGGGTGTGGGTGTTACTGACGCCCACGCCACGCTGGAGGCCGTCGGTGGTGCCCATGGCGATGGTGCGCACCACGCCGTCGCCCAGTTGCTGCTGGACTTCCAGGGTCAGGCCCACCTGATCGACCAGAAGGGCGTCGTAGACCTTGGGCATCTCGCCGCGCGGGAACTGCACGTCAACCACCGCGCCGATGATTTCCACCACGTTACCGGAACTCATATCACTTTCCTCGTTCTCGCCTGTCGGCGGTTGGATGCAATTCTGTTGGGTTGGGCATCCGGGATGCCCGGGGTCGTCGCGGGGGCTCAGACCGCCGCCGCGCCGCCCACGATTTCCGAGATTTCCTGGGTGATCGCCGCCTGGCGCGCCTTGTTGTAAATCAACTGGAGTTCGCTGATGAGGTTGCCGGCGTTGTCCGTGGCGGCCCGCATGGCCACCATGCGGGCGGATTGCTCGCAGGCCCCGTTCTCCACGACCGCCTGGTAGACCAGGGACTCGATGTAGCGCACCAACAGGGCATCGAGCACGGCCTTGGGCTCCGGCTCGTAGATGTAATCCCAGTGGGTCCTGAGGGTTTTGGCCTCCTCTTCCGCCTGGATCGGCACCAGTTGGCGGATCGTCGGCTTTTGCGTCATGGTATTGACGAACTCGTTGTAGGCCACATGGATGGCGTCGATCTCGCCGGCCTCGTAGGCGTCCAGGATGACCCGCACCGCGCCGATGAGGTCTTCGATGTGGGGCTTGTCACCCAGGTGGGTGACCTGCGCCATGACCTTGCCGCCAAAGCGGCGGAAGAAGGCCAGGGCCTTGGCGCCGACCACGGCGAAGGAGGTTTCGACCCCCACCTTGCGCTGGTCGCGGATCTCCACGGCCAGTTTGCGGAACAGATTGGTATTGAGACCCCCGCAAAGACCCCGGTCGGACGAGATCACGATGTAGCCGACGCGCTTGCGTTCCCGTTCCGCCGACATGTAGCTGTGACGGTATTCAGGTGAGGCGTGGCTCAGGTGGGAGATGACCTGGAGCATCTTCTCGGCATAGGGCCGGGATGAGCTCATGCGATCCTGGGCCTTGCGCATCTTGGCCGCCGCGACCATCTGCATGGCCTTGGTGATCTTCTGCGTGCTCTTGATGCTGGCGATCTTGGTGCGGATTTCTTTGGCGCCGGCCATATCTTAGGCTCCCAGCGTCCGGCCCGACCAACTGGCAGCCCCGAAGGGCCGCCGGGCGGCTTGGCCGGCGTAAGGTTGGTGGGTCAGGACACCCGCCGTCCGACGCGGTTTTTTCACCGCCCTGCCGGCCGCCGGGTAACCGCGGCTTGCTACCATGTGTTGTTGGCCTTGAAGTCCTTGATGGCGGCGTGCAAGCCTTGCTCGATGTCCTCGTTGTAGTCGCCCTTGGCGTCGATCTTTTCGAGCAGGGCACCCTGGGAGACCTTCATGTAGGATTGCAGGGCCAGCTCGAAGTCGACGACCTTGTTCACCTCGACGTCGTCCAGATAGCCCATGTTGGCGGCGAACAGGGAGACCGCCATCTGGCCCACGCTCAGGGGCGAGTACTGGGTCTGCTTCATCAGTTCGGTGACCCGCGCCCCGCGGTCCAGTTGCTTGCGGGTGGCCTCGTCCAGATCGGAAGCGAACTGGGAGAAGGCCGCCAGTTCGCGGAACTGGGCCAAGGCGAGACGGATGCCGCCGCCCAGCTTCTTGATGATCTTGGTCTGGGCCGCGCCACCGACGCGGGACACGGACAGGCCGGCATTGATGGCCGGACGGATACCGGCGTTGAAGAGGTCGGTCTCAAGGAAGATCTGGCCGTCGGTGATGGAGATGACGTTGGTCGGCACGAAGGCGGAGACGTCGCCGGCCTGGGTCTCGATGATCGGCAGGGCCGTGAGCGAGCCGGTCTTGCCCGTGACCCCGCCGTTGGTGAGTTTGGCGACCTCGTCGGCATTGATCCGGGAGGCGCGCTCCAACAGGCGGGAATGGAGGTAGAAGACGTCACCAGGATAGGCCTCACGCCCCGGGGGACGGCGCAGCAGCAGGGAGACCTGGCGATAGGCCCAGGCCTGCTTGGTGAGGTCATCGAAGACGATGAGGGCATCCTCGCCACGGTCGCGGAAGTATTCGCCCATTGAGCAACCGGCATAGGGCGCGATGAACTGCATGGCGGCGGAGTCGGAGGCCCCGGCATGAACCACGATGGTGTGATCCATGGCGCCGAATTCCTCCAGCTTGCGCACGACGCCGGCCACGGAGGAGTTCTTCTGGCCCACGGCGACGTAGATGCACTTAACGCCGGTTCCTTTCTGATTGATGATGGCATCGATCGCGACGGCGGTTTTGCCGGTCTGGCGGTCGCCGATGATCAACTCGCGCTGGCCGCGACCGATGGGCACCATGGCGTCGATGGCCTTGATGCCGGTCTGGACGGGCTGGTCGACCGATTTACGGGCGATAACGCCGGGGGCGACCTTTTCCAGGGGGGAGGTGAGGGTGGCGCCCACGGGTCCCTTGCCGTCCAGCGGGTTGCCCAGGGAATCGACGACCCGACCCAGCAACTGAGGCCCGACGGGGACCTCCAGGACGCGCCCGGTGCAGCGCACCCAGTCACCCTCGGAGAGGCCCGTGTAATCGCCAAGGACCACGGCGCCGACGGAATCGCGCTCCAGGTTCAGGGCCAGGCCGTAGACACTGCCGGGAAACTCCAGCATTTCATAATACTGGGCGTCGGAGAGACCATGGATGCGGACGACGCCATCGGACAGGCTGACGATTGTGCCTTCCGTGCGGGCCTCGGTCCGGAGGTCGAATTGCTCGATCTTCTGTTTGATGAGATCGCTGATTTCTGATGGGTTCAGTTGCATGTCGGTTTCCCGTTAAATGTGCAATTCGCTGGCCAGCCTTTGGAGCTTCCCCAGGACGGAGCCGTCGATGACCAGGTCATCGGCCCGGATCTCCACCCCACCAATCAGGGAGGGGTCGTTCTCGACCGTGATCTCCACCTCCGCCTTCAATTTTGCCTTGAGCGCCGCCGCCAGGACCTCGATCTGTTGTTCATCCAGGTCGTAGGCGCTCCGAATCTGAACCTGACGCACCCCCTTGTGGGCCGTCTCCAGTTCCGCGAAGACCTTGGCAATCTCCGGCAGTACCGCCAGGCGCTTGTTCTCCGCCAGGACCCGGACCAGGTTGCGTGCCTCCGCGGGGAGCGCGTCTCCCCCCAGGTCAAGCAGCATGTCTCGTGGCAGGTCGCGAGGGATCCCCGGATTGGTGATCTGGGCCGCCATGGCCGGGTCGCTGGTCAGGGCGCCCAACAGGTCAAGGGCCCCGGACCAGGCATCGACCTGGCCAGTCTCCGTGGCGCGGGCGAAGGCGGCCTCCGCGTAGGGGCGGGCGATGGTGGTGAGTTCTCCGGCCATGGTCGCGTCCTAGATCTGCTTGGCGAAGGAATCAACCAGGGCCTTGTGGGCGCTGGCGTCGATTTCCTTGTTGAGGATTTTGGTCGCGGCGGCCAGGGCGAGCTCGGCCACCTTCTCCCGCAGTGCCTCCCGGGCGCGATTGGCCTCCTGATCGATCTCCGCCTTGGCGGCGGTGACCAGTCGTTCGCCTTCGACGCGCGCCGATTCCTTGGCCTCTTCCACGATCTCGGCGGCCCGTTTCTGCGCCTGGCTGACGATCTCGGCGGCGTGCTTTTTGGCCTCCACCATGAGTTCCTTGGCGCGCTGCTGTCCGAGCTGCTGCTCCTGGTGACCACGTTCCGCGGCGGCCAGGCCCTCGGCGATCTTGGTCTTGCGCTCCGCCAGGGCGGTGACGATCGGCGGCCAGACAAACTTCATACAGAACCAGACGAACACCGCGAAGGAGATCATCTGGAGGAACAGGGTCAAATTGATATTCATGCCTTTGCCTCGTGATGGACGAGAAATGCAGGACCGGCGTGGGGCCGGACCCTCATTTAGACGGCAAACATCAAATAGAGGCCCATGGCGACCGAGATGACCGGCAGGGCGTCCGTCAGACCCATGACGATGAAGAACTGGGTGCGCAGCACGGGGATGAGTTCAGGCTGGCGGGCGGAGCCTTCTAGGAAGCGGCCGCCGAGGATACCAATACCGATTGCCGCGCCAATGGCGCCCAGGCTGAGCATGAGAGCGGCGGCGACGTAGACCAGGGCTTGCGAGAGTTCCATTGTTTTCCCTCTTGAGGTTGGGTGGGTCTGGGGTGAAAGGGGGCGGCTTGCGGTGCCAGGCGATCAGTGATGTTCCTGGTGGGCCATGTCGAGGTAGACGATGGTCAGCACCATGAAGATGAAGGCCTGCAGCAGGATGATGATGATATGGAAGATGGCCCAGGCCAGTTGCATGGCGCCACCGCTGATGCTCAGGATGATGTTGTGGCCATACATGAGCGCGATGAGGATGAAGATCATCTCACCCGCGTAGAGGTTACCGAAGAGACGCAGGGCGAGTGAGATCGGCTTGGAGATGAGGTTGATGCCCTCCAGCACCAGATTGGCGGGAATGCCCCATTTGCCAAAGGGCTGTAGGGCCAGTTCTCCGATGAATCCCCCGATGCCCTTGATCTTGATGCTGTAGTAAACGATGAGGATGAAGACCGTGATGGACATGCCGAAGGTTGCGTTCGGATCCGTGGTCGGCACGATCTTAAGGAAATGAATGCCCATCAGGCTCGCCAGCCAGGGGATCAGGTCCACCGGGAACAGGTCCATCAGATTCATCAGGAAGACCCAGACGAAGATGGTCAGGGCCAGGGGGGCGATGAGGGGGTTGACGCCGCTGAAGGAGCCGCGGACGTTCTCCTCGACGAAGTCGATGACCCACTCGGCGAAATTCTGCATGGGGCCCGGAACGCCCGCCGTGACTTGGTCGGCGACCTTCTTGAAGAACCACATCATCAGGACGCCCAGGCCGATGGCGAAGAACATGGTGTCCACGTGGACGGCCCAGAAGCCCATCGCCGCTGCCTCCTCGGCGTTATGGGCGAAGGTCAGACCCCGGTCCGGCAGGACGCCAAGGGTGAGATTGGTCAGATGGTGGTTGATATATCCTTGCGCGGTCAGAGCTTCGGCAGCCATCGACGGTCTCTCTTCAAGGTTTCGAACCAGCGCCCCAATAAGGCGCGATTATCGCCGGCAGCACCTGTACGGCGAAGTAGGCGGCCAGCATGGCCGGCACATTGAGGTCATCCACCCGGGCGAAGGCGAAAACAAAAATGCCGATCACGAGGATCAGCTTGCCGATCTCCGCCCCGATAATCCGGCCTACCAGGGCTTGGGGACGCCGTGCCTCGTAGGGACCGAAGACGGATGCCGCGAACAGGGACGTTGCCAGGGTACAGGCCCCACCGCCGATGAGGATCGAAAGGGCGGTCGTTTGGGCGAAGGCCAAGGCGCCAGCGGCAAATGCCAGGGTCAGGATGAACTGAGCCAGCACTATCCGCCCCGCTACCTGGGCCTGGAGCTCGTCCCTTCGACTCATGTCCGAGATGTCCCGGTACCAGGTAGGTGAACGTTTGCCTTCAAAGCGGCCGCATTATAAGGGCGCTTTATCGGTGGATCAATCTATAAGTGGATCATCGCTGACCCGGATGGGATCATGGCGACGGGCAGCCCGCGACCAGTTCCGCGATGATGGGGCGGAAGATTACTTGATGTGGGCCAGGATGCCGTCCAGCTCATCCAGGCTGTGGTAGGCGATCACCAGCCGACCGCCGCCGCGGGTTCCCGGGTGAATCTGAACCTGGGCACCCAGGCGCTCGGCCAGGTCATCCTGGAGGCGCCGGACGTCCGGGTCCATCACGCTGGACGGACGCGGGGCTGGATTGGCCCGTTCCTCGTCCTCCTGCTGAAGCTGGCGTACCAGGCGCTCCGTCTCCCGCACCGAAAGGCCGCGGCTGGTGACCTGGTCGGCGGCGGCGCTCTGCCTGGGGCCCTTGAGGCCCAGGAGGGCGCGGGCATGTCCCATCTCCAACTGGCCACGTTCCAGGGCGCGTTTCACGTCGTCATTGAGTTCGAGCAGGCGCAGAAGATTGGTGACGGTGGCCCGGGATTTGCCGATGGCCTCGGCGATCTGGGCATGGGTCAGACCAAACTCCCCCAGCAACCGTTGCAGAGCGGTGGCCTCCTCCAAGGGGTTGAGATCGGCGCGCTGGATGTTCTCGATGAGGGCGATGGCCATGGCCCCCTGTTCGTCAACCTCCCTGATCACCGCCGGGATCTCGCTCAGCCCCGCCTGCTGGGCGGCGCGCCAGCGACGTTCCCCCGCGAGGAGCTCGTAGCGCCCGGCGGCCAGGGCCCGCACCACCACGGGCTGGATGATGCCCTGGACGGCGATGGAGTCCGCCAGTTCGCGCAGGGCGTCGGGGTCGAAGTCCCGGCGGGGTTGGTAGCGCCCACGTTCGATCAGGTCCAGGGGCAGGCTGGACAGGCGGCCCTCCGTCTCGCTGGGCGTCGCGCCGGGACCGACGCCGGAATGGTCTGGTTCCAGGGAGGCCATGCCTGGGTCACCCAAGCCACCGAGCAGGGCATCCAGGCCGCGGCCGAGACCTTTTTTCCTGACGTTCATGCTGGGGCGATCCTCAAGTGGCAGTGCGGGGCGCGGCGAGGTTGAAGGGAAGTCTTACCGCGGCGTCCTTCATCCCCAGGGTTAAGGCGGGATACCGCATGAGGATTTGAGTTGGCGGCGCCATGGCGATGGAGGCGGAGGCGCGGGCTCAGGCCGTCGCCGCCTGGCGTTTCTGCTGACGACGGATCACCTCACTGGCCAGGGCCAGGTAGGCGATCGAACCGCGGGAGGTCTTGTCGTAGAGCAGGACCGGCTGACCATGACTGGGGGCTTCCGCCAGGCGCACGTTGCGCGGGATGATGGTGCGATAGACCTCGGCATTGAAATGGGTGACGAGCTGGGTCGAGACCTGATTGGCCAGGTTGTTGCGCGGATCGTGCATGGTGCGCAGGATGCCCTCGATGGCCAGGCCGGGGTTGCGGCTGGCGCGGATTTGGGCAATGGTGTCCAGCAGGGCCGAGAGTCCCTCCAGGGCGTAATACTCGCACTGGATGGGGATCAGGACCCCCTGGGCCGCCACCAGGGCGTTGACCGTCAGCATGTTGAGGGACGGCGGGCAGTCGATGATGATGAACTCATAGGTCGGGCCCAGGCCAGCCAGGACCTCCCGCAGGCGCCGCTCCCGCTGGGCGGACTGCATCAGGCCGACCTCGGCGGCGGTCAAGTCACCATTGGCCGGCAGGAGGTCGAAGCCGGGCGCGGGCTCGTCCACCCGGACCCGACAGTCGGCCAGCCCCAGATCGCCGAGCATCAGGTCACAGGCGGAGTGGATCAGGTTGCGTTTGTCCACGCCGCAGCCCATGGTGGCGTTGCCCTGGGGGTCCAGGTCCAGCAGCAGGACCTGGCGCTTCATCGAGGCCAGCGACGCGGCCAGGTTGACGGCGGTGGTGGTCTTGCCGACCCCGCCCTTCTGATTGGCGATAGCGATGATGCGGGCCATGTCGGGGATGTCAGTCGCGGCGGATCTCGATGAGGTGACGTTCGGCCTCGAGGCCGGGCACGCTCAGGCGGTGGCACTGGGGATTGGGGGCCGAGAGGGCGGCCAATTCGGCCTCGGGGCGCCGTCCTTTCATCAGCAGGACGCGGCCCGGGGTGGCGAGCAAGGGCACAGCCGCCCGCCAGAGGGTCTCCAGTTCGGCGACGGCCCGGCTGATAATGGTAGCGAATTTTTGTTGGGGCCGATACGACTCCATCCGCGCCTGGACGGCCTCGACTCCGCTTAGACCCAGTTCCAGTGCCGCCTGGCGGACGAAACGAATCTTTTTGCCGTTGCCGTCGAGGAGGACGAAGCGGTGTGATGGCACGGCGATGGCCAGGGGGATGCCCGGCAGGCCGGCCCCCGTGCCCAGGTCCAGGACCGGGGACCCCGTCAGATAAGGCAGCACCGCCAGGCTGTCGAGGAGGTGGCGCGTGACCGCTGCCTCGGGATCGCGCACCGCGGTCAGGTTGTAGGTCCGGTTCCAGCGCAACAGCAGGGTGAGGAATCCGATCAGGCGTTGGCGCTGCTCTTCTGGCAGATCCAGCCCCATGGCCTCGAGGCCCTCGTCCAGGCGGGCGCGGGGTGCCAGCCTGATGGTACTCACGGGCACTCACCATGGGCCGCGGCCGGCTGATCGCTGTGCGGACCCGCGAAGCTGATATGGTGCTGCAGATGATGAGGATGGAGAGTGGCGGTCGCGGCTCTTGCCCCGCCACCGCCAGACCAGCAAGGTCCTCGGGATTGGTGAATCACCCTGTTCGCCGCCGGAGATGGATCAGTAAGAGGGAAATGGCCGCCGGGGTGACACCGGGGATGCGCGCCGCCTGTCCCAGGGTCGCGGGACGGACGCGCAGCAACTTTTCCCGCACCTCCGCCGAGAGGCCGCGCACCTCGGCGAAGGGGAAATCCGCTGGCAGGGCCGTTTCCTCCTGGGCGCGGTGGCGCTCGATCTCCAGGAGCTGGCGATCGATGTAACCGGCGTACTTGGCCTGGATGGCCAATTGCTCCGCCGCCTGGGGATCGCTGACGCCCGGGCCGAGGCCGGGGAGGGACATGAGTTCGTCATAGCCGACCCGGGGCCGTGCCAGCAGATCCAGGGCGCGGGCCTCGCGGCGCAACTCATCCCCGAGAATTTCCCGGGCCTGGGCGGGGTCCAGCGTCCCGGGCCTCAGCCAGGTATCCCGCAGCCGCTGCCGCTCCCGTTCGATGGCCTCGCGCTTGGCGACGAAACGCCGCCAATGATCCTCCCCGACCAGACCCAGGCGGTAGCCGGTCTCCGTCAGCCGCAGATCGGCGTTGTCCTCGCGCAGCAGCAGCCGGTACTCGGCACGGCTGGTGAACATGCGGTAGGGTTCCAGGGTCCCCCGGGTGGTCAGGTCGTCCACCAGCACGCCGAGGTAGGCCTGGTCCCGCCGGGGTCGCCAGGGTTCCTGGTCCCGGACCCGCCGCGCGGCGTTGGCGCCGGCCAGCAGGCCCTGGGCGGCTGCCTCCTCGTAGCCGGTGGTGCCATTGATCTGGCCGGCGAGGAAGAGGTTGCCGATGTGCAGGGATTCCAGGGAGGGGTCCAGGTCGCGCGGGTCGAAGAAGTCGTACTCGATGGCGTACCCCGGGCGGGTGATGCGCGCCCGCTCCAGGCCGCGAATGCTGCGGACCAGGCTTTCCTGGACATCGAAGGGCAGGCTGGTGGAGATGCCGTTGGGATAGACCTCGTGGGTGGTCAGGCCTTCCGGTTCGAGGAAGATCTGGTGGCTGGTCTTGTCGGCGAAGCGCACCACCTTGTCCTCGATGGAGGGACAGTAGCGCGGCCCTATGCCCTCGATGAGGCCGGTGAAGAGCGGGGAACGGGACAAGCCCCCGCGGATGATGTCGTGGGTCTCCTCGCTGGTGTGGGCGATATGGCAGTTGACCTGGGTGGGGTGGTCCTCGGGACGGCCAACGAAGGAGAACACCGGCACCGGCTCGTCACCGGGCTGGGCCTCCAGGATCCGGTAATCGATGGTGCGGCCGTCCAGGCGCGGCGGGGTGCCCGTCTTGAGCCGCGCGACCCGGAATGGCAGGTCGCGCAGCCGCCGCGCCAGGGTGTTGGCGGGCGGGTCGCCAAAGCGACCGCCCTCGTGGCTTGCCAGGCCGACGTGAATCCGTCCGGCGAGGAAGGTTCCCACCGTGAGCACGACACAGGGCGCCGACAGGCGCTGACCGAGCTGGGTGATGACCCCGGTGACCCGACCGCCCGCGATCATCAGGTCGTCCACCGCCTCCTGGAAGATATCCAGCCCGGCGGTGTTTTCCACCGCCCAGCGCACCGCCGTCTTGTAGAGTTGCCGGTCCGCCTGGGCGCGCGTCGCCCGCACCGCCGCCCCCTTGCTGGCGTTGAGGATGCGGAACTGGATACCCGCCCGATCCACCGCACGGGCCATGAGGCCCCCGAGGGCGTCGATCTCCTTGACCAGATGACCCTTGCCGATCCCGCCGATGGCGGGATTGCAACTCATCTGGCCGATGGTCTCGATGTTATGCGTCAGCAAAAGGGTCCGCACGCCCATGCGGGCCGCGGCCAGGGCGGCTTCTGTCCCGGCGTGGCCACCACCGACGACGATGACGTCGTAACCGGATTCAGTGGCCATGGCAGGGGATTGACCGGTAATTATTCATGGGCGCGATCAGGGTTGGCGGATGCGGGTGGCTGGTCAGGGTTAGGGCGCGGCGCGGGGTCTCGGAAGTCCGATGACTTGGGGGCGATCCGCTCGTGAAAGGTTATAGTAGCCGTTCCGTGGCGGCGGTGGCGGCGATTTGCCCCCTCAGCGCCGTCGCCCCAACCATCTCGGGTCCGTCATGACCTCTCTTCCGCCGGGAGCGAGCAAGCTGAAATTTTCATCTCACGTGGCCGGGCGCGGCCAGGGACGGGTTGGCCATGGATAAGGCCCTGACGGGACAACTGGACTCGGCCTTACGAGCGGCCGGAGAGATTATCCTCGGCAAGGAGCGGGAATTACGCCTGGCCGTCGCCTGCCTGCTGGCGCGGGGACATCTGTTGATCGAGGACCTCCCCGGGGTCGGCAAGACGACCCTTGCCCACCTTCTGGCCCGGCTGCTGGGCCTGGAGTACGCGCGCATCCAGTTCACCAGTGATCTGTTGCCGGCGGACATCATCGGTACGTCCATCTATGAGCGGGCCACGGAACGGTTTCGCTTTCACCCCGGCCCGATCTTCGCCGAGCTGGTCCTGGCGGATGAGATCAACCGCGCGACGCCCAAGGCCCAGAGCGCCCTTCTTGAGGCCATGGAGGAGCGCCAGGTCACCGTGGAGGGGGAGACCCATCCCCTGCCCGAACCCTTCTTCGTCATCGCCACCCAAAACCCCAGCTTTCAGATCGGCACCTTCCCCTTGCCGGAGTCCCAGCTCGACCGCTTTTTGATGCGCCTGAGGATCGGCTATCCCGCGGAGGCCGCCGAGAAGGCCTTGCTGGCGGGTGAGGACCGGCGGGAGATGCTGGCCCGCATGACACCAGCCCTGGCCAAGGCGGAGATCCGGGCCTTGCAACGGGCTGTCAGCCAGATTCATGCCTCTCCGCCCATCATCGACTATTGCTATGACATCATCGCCTTTACCCGGCGCTCACCGCACTTTCTCCAGGGCCTGTCACCCCGTGCTGGTCTGGCGCTGTTGCGGGCGGCGCGGGCCTGGTCCCTGCTGGCCGGGCGGGATGTCGTGTATCCCGAGGATGTCCAGGCAGTCATGGGGCCCTGCATCAGCCACCGGCTGGAGAGCGGTGGCGCGGCGGAGGCGGAGGGCCTTGCCCCGCGCGATGCCGTCGCCCTGATCCTTGACCAGGTGCCGGTGCGCTGAGAGGCTGTGAAAAACACGCACATGGAATTAGAAGATAGGTATAAACAATTAGATAGTAAGTCGTGGGTAGTGAAGAACAGCCTATTTTTTCCATCAGCGCTGAGTTCAGCGCCGGCCATCAGCTACTGATCCGCGCCCATACCATCACATGGGATTCAGCTATCTATCACCCGCCTTCCTCAGACCAAAGTTCAGCCGGCTGATTGGTCGTTTCGTTCGTGTCTGCCCCCTGACCCCGGGTGGTCAGGCGTCTGTCCGGCCCCGGGCCATCTACATCCTGCCGACTGGGGCCGGGCTGGTATTTGCCGGTATTCTGCTGTTGATGCTGCTGGGTTCCCTAAATTATCAGAATAATCTCGGGCTGCTGTTCACCTTCCTCACCGTCGCGGTGGTCGTGGTCTCCATGCATCATGCCTGGTTCAATCTGCTGGGCCTGACCCTTTCAGCGCATGCGGGGAGACCGGTCTTTGCCGGTGACTGGGCCCTCTTCGACCTCCAGGTGGTCGCCGAAACCCGCCCAAGGAGGTCGGATCTGCGCCTGCGCGTGGGGGACCAGTTGGCCTTGCTGGACCTGATGCCCGGTCAGGAGGCCAGGACCAGCCTGGGTGTGCCGACGCGACGGCGGGGCCTCCATCCCCTGGGACAGGTGACGCTGGAGACCCACTACCCCCTGGGTCTTTTTCGCTGCTGGTGCTACCTGGAGACGGCGGCCTCGGTCCTGGTCTATCCCCGGCCCGCTGATCGGGCACCGGACCCCGTGCTGGTGGCCAGGGGGGCGGGGGATAATCGGGGTGTCCAGGATCCAGGGGCCGATGATTTCGTCGGCCTGCGCCGCTATCGCCAAGGTGATTCCCCGCGGCAACTGGACTGGAAGGCCTATGGGCGTGGTCGGGGCCTCCAGGTCAAGCAGTTTGGACGAGGCCTGCCCGACCGCCTGTGGCTGGACTGGGACCGGCTGCCGCCAGCGGATGCCGAGACACGCCTGACCTGGCTGGCGCGCCAGGTGGTGGATGCGGCGCTGACGGTGCAGGATTTTGGTCTGCGCCTCCCGGGACGTGAGATCGCCCCGGGCCGCGGCGAGATGCAGATGCACCGCTGTCTTGCCGTCCTGGCGCGTTTTGGCGAGGCAGATCCCACCATCCGGGAGGAACCGGGGCGGTGACTGGCGCTTGGATCCGGTTTTGCCCTGTCCCTGCCCCTGTTCCGGACCTCAAGGGGCCTGCATCCGCATTTACATCTCTCCCCTTGAAGACGGTTCTGCCATTGTTTTCCGCATTGCGCCAGTCCCTGGGGGAACACAGCGTAAACGGGAAAAGGGCCTCTAGCCTGGCGCTTGGGTTGCGGAGAGGGTCGTGAGGGCATTTCTCCGCTCGGTTCCGCAACCCACTCAGTTTCGACCTGGGCAAGTCCTGGCCAGTAGCCTGCTTTATGCCGTGGCTGGATTGAATCTGGCCCCCGACCTGCCGCTCCCGCTGGGGGTCTTTTTTTACCTCCTGCTCCTGTACCGTGTCCTCACGGTCTACCAGCCCCGATTCGCGCCGGGTCGCTCGCTCCTCGTGCCGCTGGCCCTGGCCGCCCCGGCCCTGGTCTTTCACGCTTACGGCACCCTGGTCGGCCAGGAAGGCGGCACGGCGCTGCTCACGCTCCTCCTGGCGCTCAAGTTACTCGAAGGTCGTAACCGCCGGGACTTGCGACTGGCGGTCATGCTCTTTCCCTTCTGGCTGGTCAGCCATTTTTTCTTCGATCAGTCACCTGGCACCGCGCTGTCTCTTGGCCTCCTGCTGCTGCTGGATCTGGCGTTGTTGGCTGATCTGGCCAGCGCGGGGGTGTCGTCGGTCCCCTTCGCACCGATGTCGGCCCCCGGGAGCGGTGGCTTGACTGTCTCCGGAGCAGGGATGAGGACCTTCCTTAGGTCTGTCAGGCAACCCGTTGTGGTGGTCCTGCGGCTTACCCTCCAGTCCTTGCCATTGGCCCTGCTGCTGTTCGTGCTCTTTCCCCGCCTGGATGCCCCGCTCTGGTCCTTTCTGCCCGTCGCGGAGGTAGCACGGACGGGCATCAACGATTGGCTGGAACCTGGTTCGGTGACGGATCTGGTGTTGGATGGATCGCTCGCCTTTCGCGTTCGCTTCGAGGGGCCCATCCCGCCGGCGGAGGGGCTTTATTGGCGTGGACCGGTAGCCTGGAATACCGACGGAAGGCGCTGGTCCGTCGGGTGCCCGGACCAGTTTGGCGGTTTGAAGCCGCCACCTTTGCCGGCCCCTCCCGCTGGTCAGACCATCGCCTACCAGGTCACTCTGGAGCCTAGCCGGCAGCGGTGGCTTTTTGCCCTCGACTGGCCCATCGCTACCCCGGAACGGGATGCCGCCCTGACCCATGACCTTCAACTCCTGGCCGCGAAGCCCATCGAGGAGACGCGCGGTTACCGTGTCATCTCCGTCCCTGCCCCCCTTGGCGGTGATCTACCCGAGGAGCAACGGGCCGCGGGGCTGGCGCTACCGGACAATATCACCGCGCGCATGCGGGCATTGGTCGGCACCTGGCAGGCCCGGGCCAAGGGGCCGGAGGATCTGGTCCAGGCGGGACTTAACTACTTCAATGCCGAACCTTTCTATTACACCCTGAAGCCCCCGCGTCTGGGCGGCAACCCCGCGGACGAGTTTCTCTTCGAGACCCGCCGGGGGTTCTGTGAGCACTATGCCAGCAGCTTTGCCCTGCTCATGCGTCTTGCGGGCCTGCCGGCGCGGATCGTGATGGGTTACCTGGGGGGGGAGCGCAACCCCCTAGGAGATCACCTGATCGTCCGTCAGTCCGACGCCCACGCCTGGGTCGAGGTCTGGCTGCCAGGGCGGGGCTGGACGCGGGTGGATCCCACCGCCGCCGTGGCCCCGGAGCGTGTTGAGCCCAGCCCCGACCTGGCCAGCTTGGCCAGCGGCCGCCCCCTGCGCTTGCGCATCGGTGGGGTTGGCACCTGGGGACAATTTATGCACGGCCTGCGACTTTTTGGTGATGCCCTGGACGAAAATTGGTATCGCTGGGTCCTGGGCCTTGACCGCTCCCGCCAGCAAGCCTTGCTTGAGCGTCTGGGCTTGGGCTGGTTGCGGGAATATGGCCTGGCGGGCCTCATGGTCCTGGCCGCGGGAGCGGCGTTGGGTCTGCTGATGGTCCTGCTGCGCCGGGAACCGGGGAGCAGGGCCATCCCTCCCCTAGATCGGCTTTATCAGCGCTTTTGCACCCTGATGGCCCGGGCGGGATGGCCTCGACATACCCGCGAGGGGCCCAATGACTACGGTCAGCGTTTGGTGACCGAGATGCCGGATCTGGCTGGGTCGCCGGGCCTGGCGGGGCGGATTACCGCTTTTACTGAGCGTTTTGCCCGGGCGCATTACGGCAAGGGCATGCCTGACCGTGAGGTTCTAGTCGCTTTGCGCGCCGATCTGCGCATGATAAAGGCTGGCCTGAGAGGGCAAAAGGCTGGTCGGCAACGCCCCGCGATTGATTAATGACTGATCAATAGTCCTATTGCCCTCGCGACTCCGCCATGATGGACCGAATGCCCTATTGTTCTGGGAATAAACTGCTGCATGTTGGAAGGAGTTGATGGAATTCCTGTTCATTGGCCTGGTCTTGGGCTTGTCCGCCGGTATTTCACCTGGTCCCCTGCTGACCCTGGTGATAGCCGAGACCCTGCGCTACGGTGTCGGGGCCGGCATCCGGGTAGCCATTACCCCGATAATCACCGACCTGCCGATTATCCTTTTGACCCTGCTCCTCCTGACGCGTCTGGCGGATTATGCGTGGCTTCTGGGGTTGATCTCGCTTTCCGGCGGGGTCGTCCTGCTGATCATGGGCCTAGATTGCCTGAAGGCCAATGGTGTCATGCCGGAAGGAGGGGCGGTGCCGGCTAACTCCTTGATCAAGGGTATCCTGGCAAACCTGCTCAATCCCCATCCCTATCTCTTCTGGTTCAGCATCGGCGCGCCTTTGATGACGCAGGCCCTGAGGCAGAGTACCGCCGCCTTGCTTGGCTTTATTGTTGGTTTTTACCTGCTGTTGGTGGGATCCAAGGTCATCCTGGCGGTCATGGTCGCCAGATCTGCCGCCTTCATGAGCGGCAAGGTTTATTCCTACGTGATGCGGTCCCTGGGGGCGATGTTGGGTCTATTGGCGATCGTCCTTTTTTATGACGGGTTCAGATTGTTGGGGGTGATGAGCTAAACCCTGGCTGAGGCGGCGCAGGTGAGGCGGTAGTCGCGAGAGTGGCCAGTCCCAAGACGCAACTCGATCTTTCTGGAAATGCTACTTGCCAATGCAAAAGCTGGTAAATATCCGCTCCAGCAGGTCCTCGCTGCTAAATTCGCCGGTGATCTCGCCAATGGCCTCTTGGGTGACGCGCAGGTCTTCGGCGGTAAATTCCCATGCATGTCGCTGTTGCAGGTTGTTGCTGGCCTCGCGCATGGCGGTCAGGGCACGATTGAGGGCTTCGAGATGGCGGCGCCGGGCCATGAAGATGCCCTCGGAGGTTCCCTGGTAACCGGCCATTTCCTTGAGGTGGTCGCGGAGGACTTGCATTCCCAACCCCTCCCGGGCGGAGAGGGCGATCTCGGTGCCATTTGGCGTGCGGATAAGGCCGGGTTTTCTGCCACTAAGATCTATCTTGTTCCTGACCAGTACGACCGGGACCTGGGGCGGCAGGTCCAGGGTAGTAGGGTTGAATGCCTGGCCCCCGGGATCGATAGCGTCATCGGTTAACCAGAGAATCGCGTCGGCGACCCCGATCTGTTCCCTGGCGCGTCGGATGCCTTCCCGCTCCACCAGGTCTTCAGAGGCGTGCAGGCCCGCCGTATCGGTGAGGTGCAGGGGGAGACCGTCGATCTGAATTTCCCGGTGCAGCAGGTCGCGGGTGGTACCGGGAATCGCGGTGACGATTGCTGCCTCGCTGTCGGTGAGGGCGTTGAGTAGGCTGGATTTACCGACATTGGGCGGGCCGGCGATGACGACCCGCATGCCCTCGCGTACCAGACAACCTTGCTGCGCGCTGGCTAGAAGGGCCTCCAGCCGCGCCACGAGGTCACTGACCTCGGCGCTGATGGCGTGATCGGCGCGAGCATCGATCTCCTCTTCCGGGAAATCGAGGCAGGCTTCAAGGTAGGTGCGCACCCGGATCAGTCCATTCACCAGGCCCTGAAGCCGGAGAGAAAATTCACCACTCATCGTGCGTCTGGCGAGACGGGCCGCCGTCTCGGTGCCGCTTGCGATCAGATCGGCGATGGCCTCCGCCTGGGTCAGGTCGATCTTGCCATTGAGGAAGGCGCGCTCGCTGAATTCTCCGGGGCGGGCGAGCCGCGCGCCCAACTGGATCAGTCGGCGTAGCACCAGGTCCAGGACCACCGGTCCGCCATGGCCTTGTAACTCCAGGACATCCTCGCCGGTGAAGGAATGGGGGGCGGGAAAAAAGATGGCCAGGCCCTGGTCGATGGCCTCCCCCTTGAGGTCTCGAAACCAGGCCAGACGCGCCTGGCGAGGCGGTGGCAGTACCCCCAGCACCTCCCCGGCGATAGGGCGCACGTCCGGCCCTGACAGCCTGATAACGCCCACACCCCCAAATCCCTTTGGGGTGGCGATGGCGGCGATGGTGTCAGCGGGAATCAAGGTCCAAATTGAGGTTGGGTCGGCCCTGGTGGGCCGTGACGAGGGGGTACCCTCAATGTTTCGCGGCGGCCTTTTCGATTTTGTCGGTTATGTACCACTGCTGGGCGATGGACAGGAGGTTGTTGACGACCCAGTAAAGTACCAGGCCCGCGGGAAAGAAGGCGAAGAAGACGGTAAAGACGAAGGGCAGGCTCATCATGACCTTTGCCTGAATGGGATCAGGCGGCGCCGGATTGAGCTTTTGTTGTACGTACATCGACACGCCCATGATCAAGGGCAGGACGAAGTAGGGATCCGGCGCTGACAGGTTGTTAATCCACAGCATAAAGGGTGCCTGCCGCATCTCAACGCTCTCCAGCAATACCCAGTAGAGCGCGATGAAGACCGGGATTTGAATCAGGATGGGCAGGCATCCCCCCAAGGGGTTGATCTTTTCCTTCTTGTACATCTCCATCATGGCCTGGTTAAGGCGCTCCTTATCATCGCCATAGCGGTCCTTGAGGGCCTGGATGCGCGGGGTGATTTTGCGCATGTTCGCCATGGACTTGTAACTGGTCTCCGACAGCTTGTAAAAAGCCGCTTTGATGAGGATGGTCAGAATGATGATGGCCCAACCCCAATTGCCTACCAGGGCATGAATTTTGCTGAGAAGCCAGTAAATAGGCTGAGCGATGATGGTCAGTAACCCATAGTCCACCGCCAGGTCGAGGCCCGGTGCGACGGAGGCCAGGGTATCCTGGAGTTTGGGTCCGACAAAGATGCGCTCTTGAAAGTCATGTGGGGATCCGGCGGGGATCGTCACGGGCTCCGTGTAGGTACCGATCAGATATTTGCCATCCTCGCGGGCGCTGGTGAAAAAGGTCTGAGCTTGGTTCGGGGAGGGTAGGATGGCGGCGAGAAAGTAGTGCTGAATGATCGCCACCCAGCCGTCATTGGTCTGCAAGGAGAGGCGCTCTTCCCGCATCTTGTCGAAGGGTGCCCGTTGATATTTGGCCTCTGGCGTGTAGTAGACGGCCCCCGTGTAGGTATAGATGAAGCTGGATGCATCCGGATCATACAGTTCGGTGCGTATGACCTGACTGAAGGCACGTGTGACCAGGGGAGCGGGGGTATTGTTGACCACCTGTTGGGTCAGTTCGATGACGTAACTATCCCGGGTGAATCGGTAGAGACGATGAATTTCGACCCCGGCTGGATCACTCCAGGTGAGTCGAACTTCCAGCATGTCCTGTCCCGCCGGCAAGGTATAGGATGACTGCCCGGACTGGAATTGGAGTGAGCGGGTATCTGATGGTAACGGCCCGCTTTCCGCGCCGCGCAGACCTGATTCAATGATGAAGAGGTTTGGTGGCTCCGGCTTAAGTAGGCGGAATTTGTTTTCAGGGTCCGCGGGGCTCTGCGGGTAATCAAACAATCGAGCGCTGACGATCGCCCCGCCCGTACGGGCAATTTCCAGCGTGAGCAGATCAGTCTCGACCCGGATCGTGTCCGACACCGAACTAACGCTGGTGGGAACGGTCGTGGGTGTCCCCGGGGGAGGAACCGCGTCGATGGGAAGGTTGCTGGGCGCCGGGTTAGTGGAGGTGCCAGCCATGTCAGGGACGCTGACTACTTCATTACCCGCAGGTGCCGGGACGGCCCCTGTACCTTGGGTCGTGTGGGCTACTGGTGGGGGCGCGCCAATGTGGCCGTAGTCCTGTACCCAAGCCTGGTACAGCAGGAGCATGATCGCTGCGAGGGTGAAGAAGAGGACAAGACGCAGATTATCCATAGCCGGTCACGTTGCTGTTGGTTGGGATTAGCGGCGGCCTTTGTCCTCGGCGGAAGACAATGAGCCAGCGAAGGGTGTGGGTGATGTGTTCGGAGATGGAACCGGATCATACCCCCCCGCGTGCCAGGGATGACAGCGCCCCAGACGACGCACAGCCAGCCATGATCCACCCAGGGGGCCATGAACCTTGATGGCTTCCATGGCGTAATTGGAGCAACTCGGGTGAAAGCGACAGTGCTGTCCGAGCCAGGGACTAAATAGATACTGGTAAACCTTGATCAAACCAATCAACAGCATACGCATCGTTGGTCACGCTTGATGGTTATCCAGTGGGTGATGAGTGAAGCGTACAGGACGGCGCTGGTCACCTCTTTTGCCCGCGAACGACACATGACCACCATGTCCATACCTGACAGGTCGGCGCGATGAGTCCGGAATGACTCCCGGATAATTCGCCTCAGGCGATTACGGTGAACGGCTTTCTTCGCAACCTTTTTCGAGATGGCCAAACCCAGTCGCGCCGTTCCACTGCCGCGATCTCGTACTAGAACGGTAAAGTGGCTGTCGGTGTACCGCCGCGAGTCAGCGAATACACCGCGGAAATCCACTGGATTCCGCAGTCGCGCCGACTTGGGTAATGTCGCCCTCTCAATCCTGGTGTAGACGGGCGACTCACCAACGAAGGTCAGGGTCGTAGCTTACGGGATCAGGAGGGCTCGTCCCTTGGCGCGTCTTGCCTGCAGGACTTTGCGGCCGTTACGGGTAGCCGTGCGGGCTCGGAAGCCATGAGTCCGCACGCGCTTGATTCGGCTGGGCTGGAAGGTTCTTTTCATTGCGGAAACTCCTAAGGATACCAGCGTCTCTTCTCGTCCTATTATCTTGGCGAGAATGATTAAGGCGCACCAAAAAAAGACGTAGAAGTTTACTGTTACGGCCGTCAGCGGTCAATCGGTAAATCACCCCGGAGCTTTTCACCACTACACCACGGCTCAGCTTGCTGCTGCTGTGGATAAGTTAGATCAAGCTGGGTAGACTCTAAAGATCCCTGGCGTTTGCTTCGCAGTATTCGTTCAGGGCCATCGCACCCTAGGAGGGCTTCGGCGGCACACAAGGCGCTGACTCTCTTGCCTCCCTGGAAGGGGTGGGGAGAGGAAGTCTGAATGGGTATGCTTCGCCACTCAATTTTTCCGGGGAGGAAGGCAGTTCGTGGGAATTTGGGACCAATGCGTCGCTTTTCTGAAAGGGGAACTCGCGGCCGCGGAATACAACACCTGGATTTTGCCCTTGCAGGCATCCGAAGAGGACAGTCGCCTGCGCTTGTTCGCGCCTAACCGCTTTGTAAAGGAGTGGGTCGAGAGCTCCTATCGGGCGCGGATTCTTGAAGTCAGCGGGCGGCTCAGTAAAGGGCAGGTGGCGGAAGTTACCCTTGAAATTGGTACGCTGCGTCGCTCAGACCCAGGTAGTGTGCTGTCCTCTTCAACCGCCCAAACCGCGGATTCTGGTTCGCCGTCTCAAGTCCCTGACCATCGGGCCGATTCCAATCTCAATCCCGAATTCACCTTCGACACATTCGTCGAGGGTAAGTCAAATCAGATCGCTCGGGCGGTGGCCATCCAGATCGGGCAAAACCCAGGCACCGCATACAATCCCTTGTTTATTTATGGTGGCGTGGGTTTGGGTAAGACCCACTTAATGCATGCCGTAGGCAATCAAATCCTCCACTCCAACCCCAACGCAAGGGTGATCTATGTTCATTCTGACCGTTTCGTCGGCGAGATGGTCAAAGCGCTCCAGCACAACCGTATCGATGATTTTAAGAAACGCTACCGTGGCGTAAATGCCTTGCTTATTGATGACGTGCAGTTCTTTGCTGGCAAGGAACGCTCTCAGGAGGAGTTTTTCCATACCTTTAACGCTCTTTTCGACTCTCGCCAGCAAATTGTTCTGACGAGTGACTGTTTTCCCAAGGAGGTCCCTGGTCTCGATGATCGGTTGAGATCCCGCTTTGGCTGGGGGCTGACCGTCCAGATTGATCCACCCGATACGGAAACCCGGGTTGCCATCCTCTACAGTAAAGCCCGACACATGGGTGTGGACCTACCCGATGATGTCGCTTTTTTTGTCGGTAAGGCGATTCGCTCCAACGTGCGTGAGCTGGAAGGGGCCTTGAGGCGCCTGGTTGCCAATTCACAATTCACGGGTGTGCCGATCAATCTTGGCTTTGCCAAGGAAGCGTTGCGCGACATGCTTGCCGCTCAGGATCGGCAGGTCAGTATTGCCAATATTCAGAAGACGGTCGCTGAATACTACAAGATACGAGTGGCTGATCTGTTATCACCCAAGCGTACCCGTACCATCACGCGACCTCGGCAAATGGCCATGGCGTTGGCGCGAGAATTGACGAAACACAGCCTGCCTGAGATTGGTGGCGCCTTCGGAGGTCGCGATCACACCACCGTTCTTCATGCTACCGCTAAGGTCAAGGCACTTCGCGAGGTGGATTCCTCCATGGAGGAGGACTACAAAAATCTGATGCGAATCTTGTCTTCCTAGTCTTCATAAAGCATCTTGTTCCGACAAGTAAAAATAGAAGATTTAGACAGTGGCGCACGTCCTTGTGATCTTCATCTGACGTTAGGCAATGTGCCACCTAACATCCTCAACCAATGATGTTGAGGGTTTGTTTATGCCACTGGAACCATCCCGCTTAATCCCCGTAACTCGCCAATGACTCGTAAGGCCCCATTTTTATTGCTAACCAGAGATGAATGTCATGCATATCCGCGCCCAACGTGAGCAATTGATTCATGCCTTGAACAAGGTGGGGGGCGTTATCGAGAGGCGCCAAACGCTACCTATCCTTGGTAATATTCACATTCATGCCGATCTCGACCGTCTCACCTTGACGGGCACTGATAGGGAAGTGGAGATTCGCACTCACCTTGAGTGCAGCGTTTTGGAACCGGGTGATATCACCGTTCCCGCCCGTAAATTCATCGATATCGCCCGATCCCTGCCCGAGGATGTTGAGGTCGTGTTTAAGGTTTCAAATCTGCGAGCAACGATCACGGCTGGCCGAAGTCGATTTAATCTTAGTACCCTTCCCGCCGAAGACTACCCGATGATGGATCTTGAGAGCGGTGATCTGAGAGTTGAGATCGAACAGGGTGTCTTTAAGGAGCTGTTGGATAAGACAGCCTTTGCCATGGCGAACCAGGACGTCCGCTATTATCTCAACGGCCTGCTTTTTAAGGTTTACGGTCGGGGATTTACGGCCGTCGCTACGGACGGCCACCGCTTAGCCCGCATTGAATGGTCTGCTGAGTTGCAAATCGACGAGCCGATCCAAGTCATCATTCCGCGGAAGACGGTTTTGGAAATCGCGCGCTTGCTGGATGTTGCGGGCGTAGGGGTGGAATTGACTTTCTCTTCGCGTACACTGCGCGCCGTCATCGGCGATACCGTCCTTTTGTCAAAACTCGTGGATGGTCGTTATCCTGAGTATGAGCGCGTCATTCCTTTGATGGCCGACAAGGTGGCCATCATTGACCGAGACGGCTTACGTCAGTCCTTGTTGCGTACTTCGATCTTGTCGAATGAAAAATTCAAAGGGATCCGCTTGAGCTTTGCCGAGAACGAACTGACGGTTCAGGCCCACAATCCGGAACAGGAGGAGGCGGAGGAAACCCTGACCATTGAGTATGCGGATGAACCCCTGACTATTGGTTTCAATGTTGCCTATTTACTGGATGTTCTGTCCGTGGTCGATGACTCTCGGGTGGAATTACGGCTCGCCGACGCCAACAGTAGTGCTTTGTTGCGCGGTGCGGGTCGCGAAGAGCAGACCTATGTCGTAATGCCTATGCTGTTATAGCACCAGAGGCATCTGGGCTTGATACTAGATCGTATTGCTGTCACCGGGTTGCGCAATCTTGATCACATTGAGATCAGGCCAGCACCGACGATCAACTGGATTTCCGGCCTTAACGGGGCGGGAAAATCCAGTATCTTGGAAGCTATCATGCTCTTGTCGCGTGGTCGCGCACTCAACAATCGTAGGCGCGGGACGTTACTTGGTGTTGGGCGTGAATTGTTGGAGGTCTCTGCCTTACTTCGCGCAAGAGATCCCCGTTATGTTCAGGACAGTTCCCTAAAGTTCTCCTATTCCCGTTCTGGGGCAAATTTCGTTGAAAACGGCAAACCTGTCGCTTCTGTTCACTTGCTCCGCAACAGGTTTCATGTTCGGATGCTGGCTGGGAATGCTCAACAGCTCCTGGAAGGGCCACCCCAATTGCGACGATTGTTTCTGGATTGGAACTTGTTCCACGTGGAACCGCGCTATGGGAGGCAGTTGGCAGATCTGAAGAAGATTACCCTTCAACGGAATGCGTGGCTAAGATCCGGAGCCAAGGGTCCGCCAGTCTGGGATCGAGAATACTGCCATCTCTCGCAGGTGATAAATCTCCAGCGCAGGAATCTGGTTGCTGGGCTGAACGAATCCCTTATTGATCTGACGCCCAACTTCGCTCTGAACGACAAGATCGGTTTAGAGTTCCATGAGGGCTGGCCAGTAGAAAGGGGGCCGCTTGATGATCTGGTGATGCATTCCGTACGGGAGGATGCCTTGCGCGGTTACACCTATTATGGTGCTTCCCGTGCAGACCTGTCCTTGAGGCTTCCCAGCCGGAACTGTATACCGTCCCGCGGAGAAACAAAGCTCCTCGTCTTCTTGTTGCAGTTGGCTGCACAGCATTATTGGTACAAGCACGGGGGACCCGAAGCCGTCTGGCTTCTGGACGATCTGGGGGCCGAGCTGGATTCGAGCGCCAACCAGAAGATTCTTGCCGCCCTGAGTCACTTGAGTGCGCAAGTGATTGTTACGGTGATCGCTGGCAAGGGATCGCGACCACTGGTATGTGCGGAGGGGCCAGTGTTCCACGTGGAACAGGGCAAGCTGGTGGGACAGTATTGACCCGGAAAATACCGGAGGCTGTACCTACCCCAACATAAGCAAGCAGGCGATCAGGTAGAATAGCCATTCCGCCGCCGAAGGCTGAAACTACCAGGACAAAACCAGATGAGTTATGACTCCACGAACATCAAAGTGTTGCGCGGCCTTGATGCGGTGCGCAAGCGTCCCGGGATGTACATCGGCGATACGGATGATGGGACTGGTCTTCATCACATGGTTTTTGAGGTGGTGGATAATTCCATCGATGAAGCCCTCGCGGGACACTGCACGAACATAAAGGTCATACTCCATTCAGATCAGTCAATCACGGTCACTGACGATGGGCGAGGTATACCGGTTGACATTCACCCAGAAGAGGGAAGGTCGGCGGCAGAAGTGATCATGACCATCCTGCACGCTGGTGGTAAGTTTGACGCTAATTCCTACAAGGTGTCGGGTGGTCTGCATGGGGTGGGGGTGTCCGTGGTTAATGCCCTCTCCGAATTCTTGGTCCTGCGGATCCATCGTGATGGCAAGGAGTTCCGGCAGGAGTATGCCATGGGGGACCCTGAATATCCGCTCAAGGAAGTGGGTTCCAGTACTCTGACGGGAACTGAGGTTCACTTTAAGCCATCGCCACGGATTTTTTCCGATACCTGTTTTCACTATGACATCCTGGCGAAACGCCTGCGGGAGCTATCCTTCCTGAATTCGGGCGTTAGGATCGTGCTCTGCGAGGAATCCACGGGCCGGGAAGATGTATTTGAGTACAAAGGTGGAATCAATGCCTTCGTGAACCATCTAAACCGCAACAAGGTTCCCGTTCATCCGACGGTATGTTACTTCAGCGCCGAACGCCAGGGTGTACAGGTGGAGGTGGCGCTACAATGGAATGAGTCCTTTCAGGAAAGTATCTACTGCTATACCAATAATATTCCGCAGCGGGATGGTGGTACCCACCTGGCTGGGTTTCGCGCTGGCATGACCCGAACCCTGAATCAGTATATCGAACGTGAAGAACTGGCCAAGAAACACAAAATCAAAACGGTAGGTGATGACGCGCGGGAAGGACTCACAGCCGTGGTCTCGGTCAAGGTCCAGGATCCAAAATTTTCCTCGCAAACCAAGGATAAATTAGTCTCCTCAGAGGTGAAGGCGGTGGTGGAGGCATTGCTTGTCGAACACCTGGACACCTTCCTGGAAGAACACCCCGCGGAAGCTAAGACCATTGCCAATAAAATGCTGGAAGCGGCCCGTGCTCGGGAGGCGGCGCGCAAGGCCCGGGAGATGACCCGGCGAAAAGGGGTGCTCGATGTAGCGGGATTGCCAGGAAAGCTGGCCGATTGCCAGGAGCGCGATCCGAGCAAGTGCGAACTCTACCTGGTGGAGGGTGACTCCGCCGGGGGATCCGCGAAACAGGGCCGAGACCGCGCCTTTCAGGCGATCTTGCCACTCAAGGGCAAGATTCTGAACGTGGAAAAGGCGCGTTTCGACAAGATGTTGTCCTCAGCGGAAGTGGGGACGCTGATCACGGCCTTGGGCTGCGGGATCGGCCCTGAAGAATTTGACCCGGAGAAGCTTCGCTACCACCGGGTGATCATCATGACGGATGCTGATGTCGACGGCGCCCATATCCGCACCCTGTTGCTCACCTTTTTTTACCGCCAGATGCCGCAGTTGGTGGAGCGGGGACACATCTACATCGCTCAGCCCCCTCTCTATAAAATCAAGCGCGGCAAACAAGAACAGTACCTGCTGGATGATGTGGAACTGAACGCTGCCTTACTCCAGACGGCGCTGGATGGCGCCCAACTCTTCGTCTCCGCCGAGGCCCCGCCCCTGGCAGCTACGGCCTTGGAGGATCTGGCGCGTGATTATCAAATCTATCGCGGAATTGTGCGCCGCTTGTCCAGCCGCTATGACGTGGCGTTTCTGGAAACCTTGTTGGTGCTGTCTCCCTACGGCAAAGAAGGAGGGGATGGCAAGTTTGATCTGGAGACGTGGCTTGTGGAACTGCGGGATCTACTCAACCTGCGGCGGTCTCCAGGAGAGCGCTTTATGGTCGAGGCAACGCAGGAAGGGGATGCGAGCTACCCGGGGCTGGTTGTGACCAAGCTCCGTCATGGAATCCCGGAGACGAGCTATGTGCCCATTGAGTTCTTCCGCGGGGGAGATTATGGCCGAATCCTGGCGCTTGCTGACAAGCTGCAGGGCTTGTTGGGCCAAGGGGCCTATGTTCAGCGCGGAGAACGGCGAATGCCTGTAGCCAGTTTTGGCGAAGCCATGGATTGGATGATGGACGATGTACGCCGCTTTTACCACATCCAGCGATACAAAGGTCTCGGCGAAATGAACCCGGATCAACTCTGGGACACGACCATGAACACCGAGGCGAGGCGCCTTCTGCGGGTGACGATTGAGGATGCGGTAGCCGCGGATCAGATCTTTACCACGCTAATGGGGGATCAGGTGGAACCGCGCCGGGAATTTATCGAACGTAACGCCTTACAGGCGGAGAATATCGATATTTGATGAGATTAGAGGAGAGAGGTCAGCCCGGATGCGAGGAAGGGGATGGGGATAGGAAGGCGACTAAGCTTCGCGACCGCGCGGCAAGCGATCAACAGTCGCTTCAATCCAATCCTCGACGCGCTGATTTATTTCAGAGGCTCTTAAGCCCTTGGTCGGGATCGGGTCCCCGACAACCAGATCGATAACGCCTGGGTATTTCAGCAAACCCCGGCGACTCCAAAAGACACCGGCATTGTGCGCGATGGGGAGAACGGGGTAGCCGGTTTTTTCCGCAAGCATGGCGCCACCCAGGTTGTATTTGATTCGCTCTCCGGGGGCAACGCGCGTCCCCTCAGGAAATATCACCACCCACCGACCTGAATCCAACCACTTGCGGCCTTCATGCAGAAGTTTTTTGATGGATTGACGCCCTGCCTTGCGGTCGAGAGCGATGGGATCGAACGCCGCCATTCCCCAGCCAAAAAAAGGGATCCAGAGCAGTTCACGTTTAATGACCCACGTCGTTTGCGGCGGCAAAAGGCCACGCAGGGCGATGGTTTCCCAAGCCGAAGAATGCTTGCTCAGGACAATACAATTATCGCTGGGGATCTTGTCGAAACCGTGCAGGCGATATCTAAGACGGCAGATAAGCCCAAGGGCCTCCAGATTGAGGCGGCCCCAGAGATTGCCCAACCTGGCCAAGGTTCCGAACGGGATTAGCCACTTGAGCAGGTAAAAGAGCGGCGCCATGACCATCGTGGTCAGGCTGAGAAAAAGAAGGTATAACAGGGATCTGACGAGAACCATTTGCGTGGGGAGGAATTATGTGGCCAGAAGGTGATCCGCCACCTCGGCCAGATCGGCGTAGACCGGTATACCCAGGCTGATAAGTTCGTCCGCATGGTCAGCCAGGGTACGAAGGCCCTTGCCGCTACGCACTAAAATGGGTGAGGCACTGACCGCCAAAGCTGACTCTAGGTCACGCCAAGCATCTCCAATGCAAGGCACGCCGTGGAGGCTGATCTGTAGGCGGCTGGCGATTTCATGCAGAAGTCCGGGAAGAGGCTTCCGGCAAAAACAGTGTGCGTCAGGGGTATGGGGACAGAAAAAAATGGCCTCAATCTGACAGCCCAGGCTGGCAAGTTCGCGAACCATCTTGCGGTGGATGGCGTTCAGGTCATCAATGGTCAACAAATGCCGTCCCAGGCCGGACTGATTACTGGCAATAGCCAGACGAAAACCGCCCTGGTAGAGGCGGGCCATGGCCTCCAGACTCCCTGGAATCGGGCTCCACTCCGCGACTGACTTGATATAGGCGTCAGAATCCTGATTGATCACGCCGTCACGATCAAGAATAAGGAGCTTCATGGATGCTCAAAGGGCTGAAGGGGCAGATTCCCAGTGACGATGATCAACTAATAGGCTGTAGCCGAGAAATATCCGCGATACCGAGGAAGAGGCCTTCGAGACGGGCAAGCAGCGCCAGACGGTTGGCGCGAATCTTCTCATCATCAGCCAAGACCATCACCTGGTCGAAGAAGGCGTCAACCTCGGGGCGCAGTCCAGCAAGCAGTTTTAGCGCGGCGCCGTATTCTTTGGTGACAAGGTGGTGGGTAGCAAGCGGGGCCAACTCATCGAGCCGCGCTGCCAAAGCTCCCTCGGCGGGATCGACAAGGAGGTCGCCGCGCACCTCGCCATGCGTGATTTCGCCAGACTTTTTGAGAATGTTGCGCGTGCGCTTGTTGGCAACCGCAAGGGCATCTGCCTCTGGAAGGCGCTTGAAATCCTGAACCGCCAACATCCGCCGGTAGAGGTCAGTGGGGTAATGACCGCCAACCGCGAGAACCGCTTCAACGACGTCACCAGACAGGTCCTGGTCCTGGCAGTAACTTTTGAACCGCTCGAGAATGTAATCGAAAACCTCGCTCGCGGCGGAAGTCGCATCGATCTTGCCGCGCAGCTCCTGGGCGGTGAACTCCAAGAGGTCACGGAGGTTGAGTTCCAAGGGCGTCTCGATAAGCAGGCGCAGTACGCCGATGGCGGCGCGACGCAAGGCGTAGGGATCCTTGACGCCCGTGGGTCGCAGACCAATCGCAAAAATACCCACCAGGCTGTCCAGACGCTCGGCAAGGGCAAGGATGCGGCCGCATTCGCTAGCGGGCAAGCGATCACCGGCATGACGGGGCAGGTACTGTTCTTCCATGGCGGCGCATACCGCCGGATCTTCGCCCGAATTCTGGGCGTAATAGCGACCCATGATGCCCTGCAGCCCAGCGAATTCGAAGATCATGGCGGTCATCAGGTCGCACTTGGCTAAGTGCGCGGCGCGAGCCACCAGTTCTTCATCATAATCGAGCAGGCCAGCCAAATAGCGCCCGATTTGCCCCACACGCAGGGACTTTTCCGCCAGGGTACCCAACTGATCCTGAAAGACGACGGATGTCAGACGCTCGGCGAAGGCGGACAAAGGCTGCTTTAGGTCTTGAGACCAAAAGAAGGCGGCGTCCGCAAAGCGGGGCCGAATGACCCGTTCGTTGCCAGCCCTGACCTGTGAGGGGTCAAGACTCTCGATATTGGCGATGGTGATAAAGCTGGGCAGGAGCGCCCCGTCTGGTGAGTGGAGGGGAAAATACTTTTGGTTTTTCCGCATGGTTTCGATCAGTACCTCGGGAGGGACCTCGAGATACCGTGCATCGAACCCTCCCAGGAGGGCGCGTGGCCATTCGCACAAGGCGGTGACCTCATCCAGCAAATCGGCGTCTATCATCGCCTCCCCGCCGGCCTCTGCCGCCAAAGTAACCACCTGATTTCGGATCAGCTCGCGCCGCCGGGCGAAGTCGGGCTCGACGCGACCGGTCTCCCGCAGTAACTCATCATAGTCACCGGGATCGGTGAGACGGATGGGACCTGGGCGATGAAAGCGATGGCCAAAGGTATCGCGGCCGGTAGGCACCCCAAGCACGTTACCAGGGACTAGGTCGCTCCCAAACAGCAAGACCACCCAGTGCACGGGTCGGACAAACTCCTCCTCGCGCTCACCCCAGCGCATGCGCTTGGGTATGGGCAGGCCGACAAGCGTCCGTTCGATCAGGGGGATCAGCAGCTCTGAGGTCGGCCGACCAGGCTGGAATTGGCGCACCATCAGCCATGCACCCTTGGGGGAGTCCTCTCGCGCCACGGAGGTAATGTCGACCCCACAGGCGCGGGCAAAACCCAAGGCGGCGGGGGTTGGCTGTCCTTGAGCATCGAAGGCGGACTGTACGGTGGGGCCTTTGCGCACGATCTCCTGATCAGGCTGGCTCGTCGTAAGTGACCTAACGCGCAGCGCAAGCCGGCGGGGGCTGGCAAAACGCTCGATGGTGTCGTAACTCAGTTGATGCTGAAAAAGTTGAGTGGCGAAGCCCTCCGCCAAGGCGATGGATAGACGATCCAGGGCGGTTGGCGGCAGTTCCTCGGTGCCGATCTCAAACAGCAGATCATTTCTGTCGGCCATTGTCTGTACCTCAGTCAGCGGTCGGCATGGCCGATGGCAACATGGGGAAGCCCAGGGCCTCCCGACGATCATGGTAGGCCTGAGCGACGGCCCGGGCGAGGGCGCGTACCCGCAGGATGAAGCGCTGTCGTTCAGTGACCGAGATGGCGCTGCGGGCATCCAACAAATTGAAGGTGTGGGAGGCCTTGAGAACCTGCTCATAGGCCGGCAGGGGGAGGTCTTGGCTGATCAGGTGCTGGCTCTGCTGTTCGCAGTGGTCGAATTGGCGGAACAGGGCCTCAACGGCGGCATGCTCGAAGTTGTAAGCCGACTGTTCCACCTCATTCTGGTGAAAGACATCCCCATAGGTCACCTCCCGGCCAGCACTACGGGTCCAGGTCAGGTCGAATACTGACTCCACCCCTTGGAGGTACATGGCGATTCTTTCGAGTCCGTAGGTAATCTCGCCGGTAACGGGCCGGCAATCCAGACCGCCGACCTGCTGAAAATAGGTGAACTGGGTGACCTCCATGCCGTTGAGCCAGACTTCCCAGCCCAGGCCCCAGGCGCCCAGGGTGGGGGATTCCCAGTTGTCCTCCACGAAGCGTATGTCATGCACCAAGGGATCGATTCCCAAGGCGCGCAAGGATTGCAGATATAGGTCTTGAATATCTATGGGTGATGGCTTGAGGACCACCTGATACTGGTAATAATGCTGAAGACGGTTGGGGTTCTCGCCGTAGCGGCCGTCGGTTGGTCGCCGCGAAGGCTGGACATAGGCGCTGCGCCAGGGTTCAGGGCCAATGGCGCGGAGGAAGGTGGCGGGATGAAAAGTCCCCGCCCCAACTTCCATGTCATAGGGCTGCAGGATGACGCAGCCCTGTTCCGCCCAAAACCGCTCCAGGGCGAAGATCAGGCCCTGAAAGGTCGTTACGTCGTCATTCGCACCGGCCAAGGACCGTCTCCTCTGCATTGCCGTAGCTGAAAAGGGGGTAAAGTATAGCCCTTGCGCTGGGTTGTTCGCCATCGCCAGCCAATCGACTTGGCCATGGTTGCAAGGATTCTCTACGCGACAAGGAGGTCCCTTGGAAGGAAGGGCTACTTGGGTGCCTATCGTCCCCTTGGGATCCCTTGCGGCCCCTTGGGTGTGGTAGTAGGACTGCTTTTGGCTGGGTGGGGTCGCTGACCGGCGGCGCTTCATGATCGCGCGGTTTGCGAATGTGAGATGGCCTGTATTTGCTAACGCGCACTATTTTAGTGCGCTAAACTCTCGGCATGCCCTAGTAGGTGGCACGCAACCCTAGGGTATCTCGCGACTAGGACGGGCCTGGTCCTCAAAAGCCACGGCCAACCCGGCAGATGCCTGAGTCTGCTTTTCTCCTTTGCAGGTAGACAGTGAAACAAGTGCGCTATCGTGCCGCAACCTAAGGATTCAGCCTAATCCTTGGCATGCGATCTGCATTTGTTATTCCAGGTCCGCCAACGCGGCACGCTCAGGATAGGCATCGCTCCCGCGAGCCGACTCTCGTGGCACCCGTTAACCCCTTACCTCATTCCCTTCCCCTCGACCGGAGACCCCACATGCCTTCCAACGTTATGAACATGATCAAGGACCACGAGGTCAAGTTCGTTGACCTGCGCTTCACCGATACCCGCGGCAAGGAGCAGCATGTCTCCATGCCCGTCAACCTGGTGGATGACGACTTCTTCACCGAGGGCAAAATGTTCGACGGTTCCTCCATCGCCGGTTGGAAGGGCATCCAGGAATCCGACATGGTGCTCATGCCCGAGGCGGCCACGGCCGTCATGGATCCCTTCGCCGATGAAAAAACCCTGATTCTTCGCTGCGATATTCTCGAGCCCAACACCATGCAGGGCTACGAGCGCGATCCCCGCTCCCTGGGTAAGCGCGCCGAGGCCTACCTCAAGTCCACGGGGATCGCGGATTCGGCCTACTTCGGGCCGGAGCCGGAGTTCTTCATTCTCGACGATGTTCGGTGGGGCGCCAGCATGGCGGGGTGTTTCTACAAAGTGGATTCCCAAGAGGCGGAATGGAACTCGGAGCGGGCCTACGAGGATGGTAACTTTGGCCATCGCCCGGGCATCAAGGGCGGTTACTTCCCGGTTCCCCCGGTTGATTCCCTGAACGACCTGCGGGCGGCCATGTGTCTGGCCTTGGAAGAGATGGGGGTGCCAGTCGAGGTCCATCACCATGAGGTGGCGACCGCCGGACAGTGCGAGATCGGCACCAAGTTCAGCACGCTGGTGCAACGCGCCGACTGGGTCCAGATCCAAAAGTACGCGATCTGGAATGTTGCCCACGCTTATGGCAAGACCGTTACCTTCATGCCCAAGCCGCTGGTCGGTGACAATGGCAGCGGGATGCATTGCCATATGTCCCTGGCGAAGGAGGGTCAGAACCTTTTCACCGGCGACAAATACGGCGGTCTGTCAGATATCGCCCTCTACTACATTGGCGGTATCATCAAGCATGCCCGGGCACTGAATGCCTTTACCAACGCCTCCACCAACTCCTACAAGCGCCTGGTGCCGGGCTTCGAGGCGCCGGTCATGCTCGCCTATTCGGCCCGCAACCGCTCCGCCTCCATCCGCATCCCTCATGTTAGTAACCCCAAGGGTCGCCGCATCGAGGTGCGGTTCCCGGATGCCACCGGCAACCCCTATCTGGCCTTCGCCGCCATGATGATGGCCGGTCTGGATGGTATCCAGAACAAGATCCACCCGGGTGATCCCATGGACAAGGATCTCTACGATCTGCCGCCGGAGGAAGAGAAGACGATCCCCACCGTCTGCCATGCCCTGGATCAGGCCTTGGATTGCCTGGATCAGGACCGGGAGTTCCTGACCGCTGGCGGGGTCTTCAGCAACGATCTGATCGATGCCTATATTGCCCTGAAAATGCAGGAGGTGACCCAGTTGCGCATGACGACCCATCCCATCGAGTTTGATCTTTACTACAGCCTCTGATCCGCCGCGAGGGGACGGCAGCAGTTTCTGACGCTTTCCCGTCTTGGCGGCGCCGCAAACGCCCCGTAAGGGGCGTTTCCAACCCCATGCCCCTTGGTGAATCATTCACACCAAGGCCCTGTCTTTACACGGCTGATGCAGCGAATAGGGCTTTTGGGGGGAAGGGGGCAATGGTGGTAAGGGAACGGCTTTACGGCTTAACCCGCCCCGTTGCTGGCAGTCCAGTTATGCCCACGACCCCGCTTGGGCGAGAACCACGGAACACGGGACTGCGCTTTTCCAACTCATGCGGATTTTCCTGGCACACCATGACCGGGCCCAGTTCATGAAGACGCTCAACATCCGCAAGGCCAGTCACGAGAAAAAGATTCTAGACAATCTAAACACCGCCGTTCTCCTGTTTGACAAGGATCTACGTCTCATTCATATCAATCCGGCGGGCGAGATGCTCTTCGATGTCAGTGCCCGCTACGTCACGGGCGCCCAAGCCGCCGACCTTCTGGTCTGTCCCGATGACAGCGTCGACAGCCGCCTGCGCCAGGCGGCGCGGACCCGTCAGCCCTTTACCGAGCGCGAGATCAACATGGTGCTGGCAGATGGCCGCAATATCCGGGTCAACTGTACGGTGTTGCCCATCCACCAGTTCGGCGCCGAGGTGGAACTCCTGGTCGAGTTACATCAGGTCGACCGGCAGTTGCGCATTAACCGCGAGGAACACCTGCTGTCCCAGCACCAGGCCACCCAGGCCCTGATCCGTGGCCTGGCCCACGAGATCAAGAATCCTCTCGGGGGGTTGCGAGGCGCCGCCCAGTTACTGGAGCAGGAACTGCCCGACCCCGCCCTACGGGAATACACTCGGATCATTATCGAAGAGGCCGACCGTCTCCAGACCCTCATGGACCGGATGCTGGGCCCCAACCGTCTGCCCAATCCCCGTCTGGTCAATATTCATTTCCTCCTGGAGCGGGTGCGCGGGCTGATCCTGGCGGAGCACCCGACGGGGACGGTCATCGAGCGGGACTATGACCCCAGTATCCCCGAGTTTCGCGCCGATCCGGACCGCCTGTTACAGGCCCTCCTCAACCTGGTGCGGAATGCGGCCAATGCCGCCGGCAAGGGCGGACATATCGTCCTGCGGACCCGGGTGTTGCGTCAGTTCACCATGGGCGGGAAACGCCACCGCCTGGTACTGCGGGTCGAGATCCAGGATAACGGTCCCGGGGTGCCACCGGAGCTTCAGGAACGCATCTTTTTTCCGATGGTGACGGGCCAACCCGGCGGGACGGGGCTGGGCCTGCCCATTGCCCAGGAACTGGTCAATCAGCACGGCGGGCTGATCGAGTGCGAGAGCCGCCCGGGGGAGGGCCGCTTTTTTGTCTATCTGCCTTTGGAGATCCCGCATGACTGAGACACCCAAGGTCTGGGTCATCGACGACGATCGTTCAATTCGCTGGGTCCTGGAGAGGGCCTTGCGCAAGGCCGAGATGGATGTCACCTGCTTTGCCGAGGGTGGTGGCGTCATGGCGGCCCTGGAGCGGGACCGGCCCGACGTCATCCTCTCGGATGTCCGCATGCCGGGTATTGATGGCCTGGAACTGCTGGCGCAGATCACGGCCCGCTACCCGCGCCTGCCCGTCATCATCATGACCGCCCACTCGGATCTGGACAGCGCCGTATCCGCCTTTCATGGTGGCGCCTTCGAGTATCTGCCCAAGCCCTTCGATCTCGACGAGGCCGTCGCCCAGGTCCGCCGCGCCTGTCGTCATCAGGCCCGGGAGACCACCGCCCCAGTGGAACCCATGCCCCGCGGCGCCGAGATCATCGGTGAGGCCCCAGCCATGCAGGAGGTCTTCCGGGCCATCGGCCGCCTGGCCCGCTCCCAGATCACGGTGCTGATCAACGGTGAATCCGGTACCGGGAAGGAACTGGTGGCGCGGGCCCTGCACCGCCATAGCCCGCGCAGCACCAAGCCCTTCATCGCCCTGAACATGGCGGCCATCCCCCATGACCTGTTGGAGTCCGAGCTGTTCGGCCACGAACGCGGCGCCTTCACCGGGGCCCAGACGCGGCGCGAGGGGCGCTTCGAGCAGGCCAACGGCGGTACCCTGTTCCTCGATGAAATCGGCGACATGCCGGCGGATCTCCAGACCCGGCTACTGCGCGTCCTGGCCGATGGCGAGTTCTACCGGGTCGGCGGCCTGGCGCCCGTCAAGGTGGATACCCGCATCATTGCCGCCACCCACCAGCATCTGGAGGCCCTGGTCCAGCAAGGGCGCTTTCGCGAGGACCTGTTCCATCGCCTCAACGTCATTCGCATCCACCTCCCGGCCCTGCGGGAGCGGCGGGAGGACATCCCGCTGCTCATGCGCCACTTCCTGGCCGCCGCCGCCACGGAGCTGCGCTGTGAGCCCAAGGTGCTCACCCCGGGCGCCGCCGAACACCTCGCCCGCCTCGATTGGCCGGGCAACGTCCGCCAACTGGAGAATACCGCGCGCTGGCTCACCGTGATGGCAGCGGGCAAGGAGATCCACGTCGAGGACTTGCCGCCCGAATTGGCCACGCCCGGCGAAGACCGGGGCGGCGAGGAGCAATGGCACGCGGCCCTGCGGCGCTGGGCGCGGGATCACCTCAAGGCAGGTCGCGCCGGTGGGTTGCTGGATCTGGCGCTGCCGGCGGTGGAACGTATCCTCATCGAGACCGCGCTGGAACAGACGGTGGGTCGGCGCCAGGACGCAGCCCGGCTCCTGGGCTGGGGCCGGAATACCTTGACGCGCAAAATCAAGGAATTGCGGATGGAAGTGGAGGATGGGCAAGGGGACGATGACGGCTGAAATTCAAACGGATTTGACCCTTCAGCCCCGAGGAAGGGGCCCGAGGCATCTTGAACGTCGCGCCCTGAGCCCAATCTCGGTAAAACCTTTCAATTCTTGTCCCAACAAACACCGATGGACAGTACCAGCATCGAATTACCGGGTTCCGAGATCACTGCCATCCACCGCGGCGAGGATGGCGGCCTGCGAATCCATTTCTCCCGTGCCATCATCATCAAGACGATGACGGGTTCGCGGGAGCGTACCCGCTGGTGGCAGGCTGGGGATCTGGTCCTGGAGGAGGCCGAGGTGGAGGACGGTGATCCGCCCGCCGGTACCCTGATCTGCTCGGGCGGAGACATCGAGGACAATGTCTTCACCTATCGGGACATGATCCCCTTGCCCCTGATGAGCCGCGGCGGCATCGGTTGCGACCTGGGCTTCCAGGGCTCGCCTTACCGGCTGCGGGCCAGGGGTTCCGCCATCCATCTCGAGATGGTGGACGTGGCCAGATATATTGAGCACCTCCGCCCCGACTGACGGTCAGGGACGGATGGCCTCCTTGGCCTCGGATGCCAGGTGGTGAGCCAGACGCGTGGTTTCCGGCAAACGGTAGCGGGTCGTGCAGGCGAGGACGAAGTGGATGGCGGTATCCAGACTGATCTTGTGTCCCAGGGAGACATAGAGGGGCTGGACCGACCGCCGGGTCCGTACCACGGCACCGATGATTTCCCCCTGGTCCCACAGCCAGGCGTAATCCCCCTTGTTTGGCCCGAGGGGGTCAGGGCTGCCGATGAGCCGGGACTTGGCGACGCCGATGCTGGGCAAGCCGGTCAGGACCCCCAGGTGACAGGCCAGACCGCAGCGGCGCGGGTGAGCCAGCCCTTGGCCGTCGCAGAGCAGGAGATCCGGTGGTACGGACAGTGCCGCCAGGGCGGCAAGGAGGGCGGGGACCTCACGAAAGGACAGCAGCCCCGGGATATAGGGAAAGGTAGTCGGCTGGCGGGCTACCGCCTGGTCGAGGGGTTGGAGTTCAGGAAATGACAGCACGACCACCGCCGCCCGCGTCAGCGTCCCACCGGCTTCAAAGCCCACGTCAAGCCCCGCCACGCGCCTTACCGGGCCTAGTTCGTCGTGGCGGATCACCTGGTGACGGAGTTGCTCCTGGAGGGCGCGGGCCGCGGCCGCCTGGTTCCGCCAGGGAGTATCAGCGTTCATCTTCATCCACCTCGCTGATGGTGCCCTCTGGTTGGGTTTTAGGGTTGCGCCGGTCGACCGGGTCGGGGAAGATCCCCCCTTCAACCCACATTCCGTTATGGCGGACGAAGTGAAGATGGCGCTGGAACTTTACAACGATGGCTCTCACCGCTGCCTCCTGTTCCAGAATCTGGTGACGGGCGAGGCGGTACAGGCGAATCAGGTGATCATCCTGGACCAGGGGCACGCCGCACTCCTTGATCCTGGGGGGGAGATGACCTTCGACCCGCTGCGGCGGGCGCTCAACGCTTACCTGGATCCCGTGGGGCTCGATTTTGTCCTGGCCTCCCATCAGGATCCGGACATCATCTCCTCGCTGGACCTCTGGCTGACCGAGACCCGTTGCACGATCGTGATTCCAGCGGTTTGGGAACGCTTCATTCCCCATTTCACCCACCCAGGTCGGCTGGAGGATCGGGTCATATCCGTTCCGGACCAAGGGCTGATCCTGGGCCTGGGCGCGGGAACGCTCAACCTCCTGCCCGCGCACTTCCTGCATGCGGAAGGCAACTTTTCCTTCTACGATCCCACCAGCCGGATCCTCTTTTCCGGGGACATCGGCGCCAATTTTCCCCAACAGGTATTCCCTCAACCCGTGGCGAATCTGGCCGAAATCCTGCCCGCGATGACCCCCTTCCATCGCCGCTACATGGCGTCGGGTAAGGTCTGCCGCTACTGGGTGGAGATGGTGCGGGAGCTGGACGTCGAAACCCTGGTGCCTCAGCATGGCAGGTATTTGCAGGGCCGCGAGGTGGTGGTTGAATTCCTCGACTGGTTCGCGGGGCTGGAGTGCGGTATTGATCTGGCGGGCCCAAGCCTCTATCGGTTGCCACGGCTGGAGGCCTAAATCGGACCAGTTCGAAGGGAGCGACGGCCCCAGCGCGAAAAAAACCCGCGTTAGACGCGGGTTTGGGGAATCGATGCGGGTGGGGCCGGGATTAAGTGCGGCGCCAGGACCCGGCAACCTCAGTTGCGCGACGAACCCACGATTTGGTGGGCCAGATCCACGACACGCGTCGCCATTTCGGCATACTCGTGACGATAGTTGGCGAGGAGACCCTCCTCGGAGGCCCAGTAATCCTTGCCAGTGACGCCATGGGCATGCTCGTGAGCAATGAACTGCTGCTGCATGCCCAACATCTTGTCGATCAGGTCTTGCTTTTCTTTCTTCAACGCCGCGATGTCGCTCATGAATCTCTCTCCCAAGGGCCCGTGCAACTTCAACTCGCGCGAACCTATTTAGTGTATGCCGAAATCTTAATATAGCACGGGGCGCCGAGGCGGGGCCAAACGAAAACACCCTGATATCTCTTCAGTGGTAGCGGTCCTCTCCCTTCAGGTCAGCTCACAGCCACAGGCGGACGGGGAGGGGCCGTGCAGCCGCAGGGAACCTATGACCTGGGCGACGCTGACCAGCTCATGGCGGTCGAGGTAGTCGAGAATGCCTTGGTTAATCTTGTTGAGGATCAGGGGGTCGTAGAAAAGGGCCGTGCCGATGCCAACGGCGCTAGCACCGGCAATGAGGAACTCCAGGGCATCCGCGGCGCTGGTGATTCCCCCTTGGCCGATGATGGGAATCCCATGGTCACGGCAGACCTGATAGATTTGATGCACCTTGAGCAGGGCGATGGGTTTGATGGCGGGACCGGAAAGGCCACCCTGATTGTTGCCGATCACCGGCATCCGCTGCTCGATGTCAATGGCCATGCCCATGAGGGTATTGATAGCAGCAAAGGCATCGGCGCCCGCCTCCAGACAGGCTCGGGCATTGGCGGCGATATTGGTCTGGTTGGGCGAGAGCTTGGGGATGAGGGGCTTGCGGGTGGCCCGGCGGCAGGCGGCAACCACCTGAGCCGACATCCGCGCATCGTTGCCAAAGGCGACCCCGCCCTCCTTGACGTTGGGGCAAGAGATATTGATCTCGATGGCGTCGATGGGGCTGTCATCGAAGCGACGGGTGACTTCGTAATACTCCTCGACGGTCGATCCCGAGACGTTGGCGATGAAGCGGGTCTCACCGAAATCCAGGGTGGGCAGGATGTCCTGGATGACGCGGTCCACGCCGGGATTTTGCAAACCGATGGCGTTGATCATGCCTCCCGGAGTCTCGCAGATCCGGTGGGGGGCATTACCCAGTCGCGGGGCCAGGGTCGTTCCTTTGAGACAGACGGCACCCGCCTGGCGGTTGGTGAAGCCCTGGATGCGGGTATACTCCTCGCCGAAACCCACGCACCCGGACAGAAGCACCAGCGGTGTCGCGAAATCCAGACCGCAGAAGTTAACGCTCAGTCGGGGGTCGAGGTTATTTTCCAGTGACATGGCTGATGATGCTCCCGAGCCGGCAACACCTTGAGTCCGGCCCCCTGATGAAGATGTTCGATGTCGTCCTGTTCCAGCCCGAGATTCCACCCAATACCGGCAACATCATGCGCCTCTGCGCCAACGCCGGCGTCAGGCTGCACCTGATCGAGCCCCTGGGCTTCGTCCTCGATGACCGTCGCCTGCGCCGCGCGGGCCTGGATTACCGCGAGTGGGCCGAGGTTCAGGTCCATACGGACTACGGAGCCTATCTGCGCTCCCGGACTCCGCCCCGGGTGTTGGCCTGCACCACCCGGGGTGCCATCTGCTATGGGGACCTGGCGTTTCAGCCTGGTGACGCCTTGCTGTTCGGCCCCGAAACCCGGGGTCTGCCTCAGGACCTGATCGAGGCCCTGCCAGCGGACCAGCGCCTTTTTATCCCCATGCATCCTGGAAATCGCAGTCTGAATCTGTCGAATGCCGTCGCCGTCATCCTCTACGAGGCCTGGCGGCAACAGGGTTTCACCGGGGCACGGCGGACCTGAGAAAAGGCACTGCGAGGCCGCGAAACCCATCAGCAGTCATCAGTCATCGGTCAGCGGTAAAACCAAGGCTAAGCGGGTTCGGGCGTGGTCAGATGGAACATTGCCCTGTGGACGTTACACGGCGGCCAATTGGGAGGGTTCGTTACATGCGCGCGCATAAACCTTCATATCCCCACTGCTGCCTGGACTGGCACGGTTAGTCAAGCCGTTAATTCTCTAGCTTCCTCCCTCCAGGCGAGGGAGGAATGGGGAGAGGAGGCTGAATGTTTAGGCGCGCGCCCGTCTCAATCCAACTCCGACTTGCCTTCCCGGGCCAGGAGATTGCGCGCCGCCTCCGCTGGCGTGGTCCCGGCGTAGAGAACGCCATAGACCTCGGCGCTGATGGGCATCTCGATGCCAAAGCGCTGGGCCAGGCCATGAACCGCGCGGCTGGTCAGGATCCCCTCCACCTCCTGGCCGATCTCCTGCCGCGCCTGTTCGAGGCTGGCGCCGCGGGCAAGGGCCAGGCCCAGGCGGCGGTTACGAGATTGGTCATCGGTGCAGGTCAGGACCAGATCCCCCAACCCGGCCAAGCCGGTGAAGGTCTCCGATCGTCCGCCGAGGGCCGTACCCAGGCGCGTCAATTCCGCCAGGCCCCGGGTGATGAGAGCGGCGCGGGTATTGGCGCCAAAGCCCAGGCCGTCGGCGATACCGGTGGCGATGGCCAGGACATTCTTGGCCGCTCCGCCCACCTGGACCCCCACGAGGTCCTGGCTGGTGTAGGCGCGAAAGCGCTCGCCATGCAGGTAAGCGGCCACCCGGCGTGCCTGAATGAGTGCGGGGGAGGCCACGGTCACGGCCGTAGGCAGGCCCCTGGCGACCTCGGTGGCGAAACTGGGCCCAGAAACTACGGCGAGATCACGTTCTCCCAGGATGTCACGGGCCACCTCGTGCAGCAGGCGGTTGGTCCCCGGCTCCAGGCCCTTGGTTGCCCATGCCAGGCCAACCTCCGGGCCCAGGGGGGGTAAGGAGCGCAGCAAGCTTGCAAAGCCATGGCTGGGGACGACAATCAGGACTTCCTGGACAGCGGCCAATGCTTGGCTCAGGTCGCGGGTCGGTTCGATAAGGTCAGGGAGGGGAAAGCCGGGCAGATACCGGCGGTTTTCCCGCTCATGGATCAGCGCCTCGACCTGTTCGGCCCACAGGTCCCAGAGCTTGACCCGGCGACCATGGCGGGCGATCACCAGGGCCAGGGCCGTGCCCCAGGAGCCGGCGCCGAGGACTGCGACCGGTGCGTGGATGCTGCTCATGGGCGGTAAGGCGTGAGCCAGGCTTCAGGGACGCCGGATCAGCTTCAGGGACGCGGGATCAATTGATGGTCGGGCTCGGAACATCGCCCGCCTGTTTTTGCATCTCGTCCATCATCTGCCGCTGGCGCTGGGCGTAAAGGACCTCGAAATTGACCGGTTGCAGGACCAATTGTGGAAAACTGCCCTTGGCGACCAGGTCGGAGATGGCTTCGCGGGCATAGGGGAAAAGGAGGTTGGGGCAGTAGGCGCCCAGCAGGGGCCCCAGTTCCGGTTCGGCAAAGCCCTTGACACCCACCAGGCCCGCTTGCTGGACCTCGACGATGAAGGCGGTCTGTTCGCCGATATGGGTGGTGACGGTGACCGTCAGGATCACCTCGAAGGTCAGTTCGTCGATACGGTTGACCTGGGTGTTGAGGCTGAGCTCATGTTTCGGCTGCCACTCGCCGAGGAAGATGTGGGGTGACTTGGGGGATTCGAAGGACAGGTCCTTGATGTAGATACGGTGCAGTTGGAACATCCGCTCGTCCTGAGCTTGAGCCTGGGGCTGGGGCTGGTCCTGGGCAGTGTCGGTCATGGTGGCGATATCCTGGGAAAGCGGAAGGGGAGGGGGAAGGGCGGCGAGGGGCTCAGCGCCGCTTGCGGGTAACGGGGAGGTTGGCGCTCTGCCAGGCCATAATCCCACCCCGCAGGTTATACACCTCTTCAAAGCCCTCCTTGCGGAGCTGTTTGCAGGCCATGGCGGACTGAGAACCCGAGCGGCAGTTGACGATGATGGGCTTGCCCTTGTGTTTGTGCAGGCTAGCGATCTGGTTTTTGAACCCGTTCATGGGAAGGTTGATGGCGTTGAGAATGTGTCCCTGGGCGAAATCCGCTAGGGGACGCACGTCGATGACCACGGCCTCGCGCCGGTTCATGAGATCGGTCGCACCCAAGGGATCCACCGTGCCCTTGTTGCCCTGGATGAGGTTGTGCGCCAACAACCCCAGGGTCGTGACCAGAGCCAGGAACAGGAACCAGTGGTTGAAGATGAATTCGGGAATGTTCTGCAGGGCCATGGTGATCGGAACGCTGTCAGGCGTGAGCCTGGGAAAAAGCTGGCCAGAGGTCGGATAGGGCGGACCTGGCTTGAGCGGGCAAGTATAGCCCCCAAGGGTCGAAAGCGTCATCCTCGCCCGCGAGGGCGCGAGGGCGCGAGGGCGCGAGGGTTGAAAAGGGGGTGAGGAAGGATCGAACGCGCGTGGGAGCAGGATAAGGTCAAAGGGGAGGGGGTTAATGGCCTTGTTGACAAAAAACCTGTCGCATCATGCTGATAAGCTGGAGGGTACGGATGTCCCCTACCCGGTAATAGACGCGATTGGCGTCCTTGCGGGTGGCCAGAATGCCCTTGTCGCGGAGGATGGCGAGGTGTTGGGAGATGTTGCTCTGAGAGGTCCCAACGTCGTCCACGATATCCTGGACGCTGACTTCGCGGTCCCCCAGGGTGCAGAGGATCTTGAGTCGCAAGGGGTGAGACATCGCCTTTAGCGAACGCGAAGCACGATCGATGTCACCATCGTCACCAAAGAGTTCAAGGGCGGGATCGGTGTCGGGGCTGACGGTGTAAGGGAGGGTGTCGATGCGGCCTACCATGCAGATAACTCGGTTCAGGCTATAACAATTTAATAATAAGCTTTTTTGCCAGATATTGCGAAGGTCTGATTGAGGCTGGTCTGATTGTGGCTTCCAGGCCAGCCTGCTCGGGCCAGCCGCCAATCACCGTATAATCCCATTCCTGGAAAGATTGCCTTGTCACCAGACCTACCGCCCATGTGCCATCCCTGTAACGCTGCTGAAAATTGCCCTCCGGCTGCTGGCCGAGTGGAGACCTGCTCTTGAGGGGGGCTCAAATAAGTCGTGCGCGCTGGACGGGTGTCCTGACCGATTCCTCAGGGAACTCCGGCATAACCCTTCCCGCCCTGCTCGCCGGGCTGCTGCTCGCCCAGGCGCCGGGGATATTGGGCGCTGACCCAGAACCGGATCCCCTTGCGCCTCAGCGGCGGGCCCTGACGCAGATGGAGTCCGAACTCACCGACCTGGAACGGGGTCTGGAGGCGCGGCGCCGTGGCCGGGAGGCCCTTTTGGGGGAATTGGAGACCTACGAACGCGATATCGCCCAGTTGGCCAATGGCAGCCGGCAACTTGAGACCATGATCAAGGAACAGGTCAAGGTCCAGGCAGGCCTGCAGCAGGACCTGGAGGCGGAACGGGCCGCCCTGGAGCGGGAACGCCGATCCCTGGCCGCCCTGATTCGCTCCGCCCATACCTTGGGCAATCACGAAAATCTCCGCCTGCTCCTCGATCAACAGGATATCGCCCGGCAGGGTCGGCTGATGTCCTATTACGGTTACCTGAACCGTTACCGGCTGGGGCGTCTCGACAGTTTCACCGCTCGGGCGGAGAATTTTGAGCGCCTTCGCGCCGAGACCGCCGAGGAGACCCAGCGCCTGGCCATGTTGGCGGGGCGGCAAAAGGAAATGCGGGAGCGGTTGGCGCAAACCCAGTCCCAGCGTTCCGCGCTGTTGACCGAACTGGAACAGCAGATTGCCGGGGGCGCGGAACAGGCGGAGATCTTGCGGGAGGACACGGAGCATCTGCGCGCCCTGGTCACCCAACTCGAGCGCCAGGGGATGATCATGCCGGAGGTCAATCTCGACCCCCAGCCCATCGCCAGCCGCCGTGGTCAGCTGCCCTGGCCCGTGGCGAACGGCGGTTTGTTGCTGAGCCGGTTCGGGGAACGGGCCGAGGGGAGCAAGGTTCAGGATGGTGTCCTGATCGGCGTCCGGGAGGGTTCCGAGGTGCGGGCCATTCACCACGGGCGGGTGGTCTATGCCGATTGGTTGCGCGGTTTTGGTCAGTTGATCATCATCGACCATGACGAGGGCTACATGAGTCTCTATGGTCACAATCAGAGCCTGCTCAAGGAGGCTGGTGAATGGGTGGGCGTGGGGGAGGTGATCGCCCTCAGCGGGGCGAGTGGCGGTCGCAAGACGGCGGCGCTCTATTTCGCCATCCGCCGTGACAGCCAGCCGGAGAATCCGGAAGCCTGGTGCGGACCCCTGACCACCGCCAGTCGCTCCTGAACCAAGCCACCGGATTGAGCGCATAATTTCGCCAGAGCAACCCATACTCGGAACACAGCATGAATCACGGGCTGGAAAGCGCATCAGCTTCTTTATCGGTTTGGAAAGGAATGGGCCTGGGCCTGACCTTGGCGCTGGCCCTCCCGGGTCTCGGCTGGGCCGGGGACTTCCGAATGAACGGCGAGGTCGACGCGGCCAGCCCGGCACTGCGCCTGTCGGCGGAGCAGGCGCCCATGACGCCGATCCCGATCGAGGGCAGCCAGCCGTCCCCGGCGCCAAGCTCGATTCAGGGGGGGCAGCCATCTGCTAGCCCAAGCTCGATCCAGGGGGACAAGCCATCCGCGGCGCCGGTTCAGATCCCTAGCCCCCCCATGCCAGGGCCTGGCACTGGATCTGGGGCCTCCCCAGCGGCGTCCGAGGCTCAGTCACCCCCCGATTCGCAACCGGCGCAGGATCAGCCCGCTGGCGAGGGCGGCGACTCGGGGCCAGATCGGCAGGGCCCGGCAGCCCCTGCTCCGGGCGCGGAGAGCGCCAGCGAAGGCCTGCCCCTGGATGAACTCTATACCTTCGCCGAGGTCTTTGGCCGCATCAAAAGCGACTACGTGGATGCCGTGGAGGACCGGGCCCTGCTCAAGGGGGCCATCCGGGGCATGCTCTCCTGGCTGGATCCCCACTCCGCCTACCTGGACGGGGAGGAATATCAGGACCTGCAGGTCGGCACCAGTGGCGAGTTTGGTGGGCTGGGGATCGAGGTCGGCCTGGAGGATGGCCTGATCAAAATCATCGCGCCCATCGACGACACCCCCGCCCAACGGGCCGGGCTGCAGGCGGGTGACCTAATCGTGCGGATCGACAACCGCCCGGTGAAGGGCATGGGCCTGGAGGAGGCGGTCAAGCTCATGCGTGGTAAGGTGGGCACCCCGATCGAGTTGAGCATTCTGCGTGCTGGCACGGATCAGCCCTTCAAGGTGGAACTGGTGCGCGACGTCATCCATGTCCAGAGCGTCAAAAGCCGCCTGCTGGCCCCTGGTTTCGGCTACGTGCGCATTTCCAACTTCCAGTCCCGGACCACCGAGGACCTGCTGGATGCACTTGCCAGTCTCAAGGCCGAGAATGACGGCGACCTCAAGGGGTTGGTGCTGGATCTGCGCAACAACCCGGGCGGCGTGCTCAACAGCGCCGTCGCCATCAGCGACGCCTTCCTCGCCGAGGGACTGATCGTCTATACCAAGGGGCGGGTCGCCGATTCGGCCCTGGAATTCAAGGCGGGCCCCGATGACGTGCTCGGCGGCGCCCCCCTGGTGATACTGGTCAATGGCGGCTCCGCCTCGGCGTCCGAGATCGTCGCCGGCGCCTTGCAGGACCACCGGCGGGCCATCATCATGGGTTCCCAGACCTTCGGCAAGGGTTCGGTCCAGACCATCATCCCCATCGACGACGCCAGCGCCCTGAAGCTGACCACGGCGCTCTACTACACCCCGGCGGGTCGCTCCATCCAGGCGGAGGGCATCATCCCGGATATCCCCCTGGAGCGCGGCCGTCTGGAACTGAGCGAGCCGCCCGCCCTGGGAAGCGTCAAGGAGGCCGATCTGGCGCGTCACCTGACCAATGGCGAGGATAAGGAAGAGCCACGGGATGAGGGCCAGGAGTCGCCTGAGACGCCCAAGGGCCCAGGCACGACCACCCCGGACACACCGCCCAAGGACGGCCAGGGTCAGGAAGACCATGCGGCTGACCAGGAAGCCGATGATGCCAGTGGCGCTGCCGCGGGCAAAAAGCCGCCCCTCGCGGTGACGGACTATCAACTCTACGAGGCCCTCAATGTCCTGCGGGCCCTGACCCTTTACTCGGCCCCCCGTGCCAACCCGGTAGCCCCCGGGGTGCCCCCGCAACCCTAGGAAGTGAGGAATGACCATGACCCGCGTACTGATCCCCCTGGCCCCTGGCTTCGAGGAGCTTGAGGCCATCACCCTGATCGACCTCCTGCGCCGTGCCGGTATCGAGGTCATCACCGCCGGGCTTGAGGCTGGCGTCATCCAGGCCAGCCACGGCACGCGTGTGATGCCCGATCAGCCGCTGGACCAGGTCATGGACGACGATTTCGACATGATCATCCTCCCCGGGGGGCTCCCGGGCTCGACCAACCTGGACAGGGATCCACGGATCCATCAACTTCTGTCGCGCCACCAGGCGGAGGATCGCTTCATCGCCGCCATCTGCGCCGCTCCCCGGGTGCTGGCCAATGCGGGCCTGCTCAAGGGTAAATCCGCCACCGCGTACCCGGGTGCCGTGGCGATCGGCGAGTATCCGGAATTGGACCTGCTTACCGCGCCGGTGGTGGTGGATGGCCGGATCATCACCTCCCGTGGGCCAGGTACCGCCATGGACTTCGCCTTGCAGCTTATCGAGTGCCTGGAGGGTAAGGCCAAACGGGACGAGGTCGAGCTGGCCCTGGTGAGGGAACTCTGATCACCCCCAGCCTGCTGATCCCGCCCGTGCTGGCCTTCGCCATCACGGCGCTGGCTAGTCAGTTGCTGGCGCGCTATCCCGGCTGGTTGGGCACCATGCTGGACCGGCCGAATGCCCGGTCCCTGCATGTGGGGGCCATCCCTCGCACCGGTGGCCTGGCCCTGCTTCTCGGGCTCCTGGTCGCGCTGGCCCTCGTCATGGCGCTGGGAACCTGGCCCGCGGCAGCGGTGGAGCCAGGCGCGGGAGCCGTAACCGGGGGCTTGTCCTGGGTCCTGGCCGCCCTGCTGCCGGTAGCGGTGGTTTCCCTGCTCGATGACCAGGGCGAGGTGCGGCCGCGCTATCGGCTGGTGGCGCATATCGCGGCCGGCAGCCTGCTGTTCGCCGGGGGGCTAGGCTGGACGCGTCTGGACCTGCCCGGTCTGACCCTGGCGCTGGAACCGATGCTCGCCCTACCCTTGACGCTGCTGTTGGTGGTCTGGATGACCAATCTCTACAATTTCATGGACGGCATGGACGGCCTGGCCGGTGGCATGGCGGTGTTCGGCTTTGGCGCCTTGGCCGTTCTGGGCTGGCGAGGGGGTGATGCGGACTTTGGCCTGGCCTGCGCCACCATCGCCGCGGCCGCGGCAGGCTTCCTGACCGCCAATTTCCCGCCGGCGCGGCTGTTTCTCGGCGATCTGGGCTCTACCAGCCTGGGTTTGCTGGCGGTGGGGTTCGCACTGCTAGGGGACGCCCGGGGGCTCTTTCCGCTCTGGGTCGCTGGTCTGGCCTTCTCCCCCTTTATCCTGGATGCCACCGCCACCCTGATCCGCCGCGCCTTACGGGGCGAGCGCCTCTGGGAGGCCCATCGGTCCCATCATTATCAGCGCCTGGTCCTGGCGGGCTGGAGCCAGCAGCGCGTCATGATCCGGGCCTGGATTCTGATGGTTGCCTGCGCCGTCTGCGCCGTCCTTGCCCCCAGTTTGCCCACCGCTGATCAGTGGCTGCTAATTGCCGCCTGGGGGGCCATTTACGCGGCGACCGCTTATCGTGTCCGACTGGCGGAACGGCTGGCCCAATCGCAGAAGGAGCGGCGCGATTCATGAACCACGGGCATATGCGGGAAGGCGGGCATCTTGGCCTTGACGCAACGGTTGTCGCTGGCGGTGCGGGGAGCTTAGGCTCTATCCTGTGGCAACTGGCCTCATCCACTTCTCAGGCCATCAGGGCTTAGCGCCGTCGGAGATTTTCGATCATGTCTGGGCTTTCCCTTCTCACCACGCTCCGCAAGCTTACCCCCTGGCGGCCAACCGGTAGCGCAGGTAGGACCTACGTCAGGGACGCGGTGCAAAAGGGTGAGCCCCAAGGCCCCCCGCAAGGACAAGATGCGCTACCACCTGAGCGGGATGAGCGAGAACCCGTCCTGAACTTGGAATCTACAGTGCGTGGCTCCCCCGCTTTGATGGGCGAAGAGCTGATCAGGGATGAGGTCCCACGCGGCGGCAATCATGGGTCGTCTGAGGGCATTGGTATTGGCATGGGCAGCCCTCCCCTCCAGGTGGCTACGCGGGCTGGCTCGGTAGCGGTCGAGGAGGCTGTCGCGCCCGATGGTCAGTCAGTGGATGAAGTGGATGGGGCGGCGCTGTCAACCACGGGCCCAGTCCCTCCTCCCCTGCCGACGGCCGCCGACCGGGTGATCGCTCACCTTCAGGAGAGCGGCCGCTTGAACCACAACGATCTCCAGCGTGCCCGGCGCCTGGCGGAGGAGGGGAGCGATTCCCTGATCCGCATGCTGGTTCGGCTTGGTCTGGTCTCGGAGCGCGACATGGCCGAGGCCATGGCTGAGGTGCTGGAACTGGAGGTGGTGGAACCGGAAGCCTTTCCCAGCGAGTTCGTGGCCAGCGAGACCTTGAGTCCGCGCTTCCTCAAGGACAGCAAGGTCCTCCCGCTGCGGGAAGACGAGGGGCAACTGGAGGTGGCCTTCGCCGATCCCACCGACCGGTTCGTCGTCGAGGTGGTCGCCTTGGCTGCTGGCAAGCCGTTGCTTCAGCGGGTGGGTCTGCCGACCGAGATCGAGACGGCCCTGGAGCGGTTGAGCGCGCCGAAGGCGGGGGATCAGGGCGATGATCTCACCGCCGATCTGGGCGAGGTCTCCGAGGACGATATCGAACATCTCAAGGACCTGGCCAGCGAGGCGCCGGTCATCCGCCTGGTCAATCAACTGATTCAAAAGGCCGTGGAGTCGCGCGCCTCCGACATCCACATCGAGCCCTTTGCCGACGAGCTCAAGGTCCGTTACCGGGTGGACGGCATCCTCCACGAGGTGCCCTCCCCCCCGGTTCGCTCCACCGCGGCCATCATCTCGCGCGTCAAGATCATGGCCAAGCTCAATATCGCCGAGCGCCGTCTGCCTCAGGACGGTCGCATCCCCCTGCGGGTGCAGGGTAAGGAGCTGGACCTGCGCGTCTCCACCGTGCCGACCATGTTTGGCGAGAGCGTGGTCATGCGCCTGCTGGACAAGGAGAGCGTGCGTTTCGACCTGGATGCCCTGGGCTTCGACGGCGGACCTAGGGCGCGCCTCGACGTCATCATGGAGATTCCCTACGGCATCCTCCTGGTCACCGGCCCGACGGGTAGCGGTAAAAGTACCACCCTGTACACCATCCTCAGCCGGCTCAATACCCAGGAGCGCAAGATCATCACTGTCGAGGATCCGGTGGAGTACCAGATCCCCGGCATCAACCAGATCCAGGTCAAGCCGGCGATTGGCATGACCTTCTCTGGGGCACTGAGATCCATCGTGCGTCAGGACCCGGATATCATCATGGTGGGTGAGATGCGCGATCTGGAGACGGCCAGCATCGCCGTTCAGTCCGCCCTTACCGGTCACCTGGTCCTCTCGACCCTCCACACCAATGACGCCGCCAGTGGCGTCACCCGCCTGCTCGACATGGGCGTGGAAGATTACCTGCTGACCTCCACCATCAACGGCATCCTCGCCCAGCGCCTGGTGCGGCGCCTCTGCCCCGCATGCCGGGAGCCGTATCAACCCCTGCCCGAAGTGAGCGCCAAGATTCGCAAAGCCCTGGGGGGGGACGTGGATGCCACCCAACTCTATCGGGCACCCGGCTGCGAGCGCTGCAACGCGACCGGCTATCATGGTCGTCTGGTCATCACCGAGGTGTTGCGCATGACGGATGCCATTCGCCGGGCGGTACTGGACCATGCCACTGCCACCGAAATTCTCCGCATCGCCATCGAGGAAGGCATGGACACCATGTATCAGGACGGCCTGCGGAAATGCCTGGATGGGCGTACAACGCTGGAAGAGGTCCTGCGCGTGGCCGAGGAACATTAGCGTGAAAGTCCCGGGGACGTGGTTCAGTATCAGGGGGGTGGCCTGCCGCCTCATGCCAGTTAGCGTGAACCTGCCAAGTTCGCCTGAGATTTTCCTCACCTGCCTGACCGGAGGAACCCAAGTCAGGCATCCCGTTCCGGGCCTTACCCGTCTGCCCTGTACCCGTTTGTTTTGCCAGGATACCTAACTCTCATGGCCAGTTTCTTCTACAAGGCCGTGCGCATGGACGGCGAAGCGCTGGAAGGGCAAATGGAGGCTGCGGATGAGGCGGCGGTCATCCGCCAGCTCCAACAGGAGGGTCTGATCCCCCTCTCGACCCGCCGCGCTGGCGGGGTACGCGACCAACTGTTTTCTCAACGCCGGCGCCAGAATCTGACCGCCAAGGAGATCGGTGGCCTTACCCGGGAACTCTCGACGCTGCTGGAGGCCGGCTTGACCCTGGATCGTTCCCTGCAAATTTTGATCGAATTGGGCGACCAGGAACGTATCATCCGGGTCTTGGGGGACCTGCAGAACCGGGTCCGAGGCGGCGCGACCTTTTCCGCCGCCCTCGAGCAACAGGGCGGGCAATTTCCGCGTCTTTATATCAACATGGTGCGGGCGGGGGAATCCAGTGGCGCTCTGGATGCGGTGCTGGGACGCTTGGCGGAGTATTTGGAGAAGACCGCCGATCTCCGGGATACGGTTATCTCCGCGCTGGTCTATCCCTTGATCCTGTTGGTCGTTGCCGGTTTGTCGGTAATCCTGTTGCTGGTGTTCGTGGTGCCGCAGTTTGCCGTTCTCTTCCAGGACATGGGCGCCGCCCTCCCCTTGCCGACCCGGATCGTAATGGGGGTGGGTGATTTTTTCCGCGATTTTTGGTGGGCGCTGCTGGTCCTGATCGCAATCATCGCCGTTCTGATCGAGAAGGCTTTGGCCAAGCCCGAGGTGCGTGACCGTTTCGACAGCCGCGTGCTGCGTTTGCCCCTCTTCGGCGATCTGATCTGGAAGTTGGAAACGGCCCGCTTCTGTCATACCCTCGCCACCCTGCTAAAGAATGGCCTGACCCTGCTCAGTGCCCTGAACCTGGCCAAGGAGGTGGTAAACAACCGCAAACTCGTGGAGCTGATGACTGAGGCCGGTGAAGATCTCAAGCATGGTCGCGGTTTGGCCCAGCCCTTCACGCAGCGTGAGATCCTGCCGCAAATGGCACTGCAGATGATACGGGTTGGTGAGGAGTCCGGCGCCTTGGATACCATGCTAGCCAAGGTGGCCAGTATTTATGACAAGGAAACCCAGTCTAGCGTCAAGCGCTTACTGACCCTTCTCGAACCAGCCCTGATTATTGGCTTGGGCGTCGTCGTCGCCGGCATTATCATTTCTATCATCGTCCCAATTCTGGGGGCCAACGAGTTGGTGATGTAAAAATTGCGTAACTTGTTCGGTATCGCCGGGATACACGTCTAGCCTGAGGTAAAATAAACTTCAGGCGTTTTTCTAAGGTAATAATTGGTAAGGCTTCCCAATGAATCTAATCGCATCCATCACGCCCGGGACTGCCCAGCGCAAGGGAGAGAACAACCGGACCAGCCTCCGGCGGCGAGGCTTTACCCTTGTAGAGCTCTTGGTCGTCCTGGCCATTCTTGGCCTACTTGTTGGGTTAGTGGGCCCACAGGTGATGAAGACCCTCGGCAGTTCCAAGACCAAGACAGCCCGGATCCAGATCGAGGACCTATCGGCCGCCCTGGATATATATCGCCTGGAAGTGGGCCGCTATCCAACAACCAGTGATGGGCTTCAGGCATTGGTTGACAATACGGCGGGCATTGCGAATTGGAATGGTCCTTACCTAAAGAAAAGTCAGGTCCCAAAGGATCCCTGGGGCTTCGATTACCAGTACCGTTCTCCAGGACAAAATGGCAGCTTTGACCTTTGGTCGCTGGGCGCTGACAACCGTGAGGGTGGTGATGGAGAGAACCAGGATGTGCTTGGCTGGGAGTAACCCTGTCTAGGCGCGAATCCCAGGTAACCAGGGCCATGGCAGGGTTGAGTAATCTCCGCCATCGGAGTTTGAGGCGGGGATTCACCTTGCTCGAATTACTCGTGGTTCTCGCCTTGGCCACCCTGCTGATTGCCCTGGTACCGCCCCTCATTTCCGCGGCCTTGCCCGGGGTGGAACTCAAGTCATCGGCGCGTAAGGTTGCCTCTGGACTGCGGTTGGCCCGAGAAGAGGCGATACGCCATGGACGGGATGTAGCAATGATCATTGATCTGGAAGACCGCAGTTACCAGGTCGAGGGGCCCTTTCGCCGGGTCGCGCTGCCAAAGGGGGTGGAACTCAGCCTGGTGGTGGCCGAAAACGAAATGGGTAATGACCAGCGGGGAGCAATCCGCTTCTTCCCCGACGGCGGATCTACCGGTGGACGTGTTACTTTGGCCCGAAATGGTTCTGGCTGGCAGATCGGTGCCCAATGGCTCACTGGCCGGGTCGAGATCGTTCCCTGGAAGGGACCGTGAGCAGGGTGCGGTATCACGGTACGCGCGGGAAAATGGGTGCTGGCCGGTGCCCGGATCCGCGTATGGTTCAGCGCGGTTTCTCCCTGCTGGAGGTTCTGGTGGCCTTCACCATCCTGGCATTGAGTCTAGGGGTGTTGATGCAGGTTTTTTCTCAGGCACTTAATGCCGCTACCCTCAGCGGCAGCTATGGTCGTGCCACCGCTCTGGCCGAGGCGGGCATGGATCTGGTGGGAATCGACATCCCTTTGGAACCTGGCCAGCGGAGTGGTGAAACCGAGGATGGGCTCCACTGGCGCGTGCAGGTGACGGAGGTTCCCATGGCTAACCTTCTCCCGGGGGAAGCGCCGCTGCCAATTTATCTGGTCAGTTCCGAGGTATCCTGGGATTCTGTGCGTGGGGCCCGTACCGTATCCCTTGCAACGCTGCGTTTGGGAGAGGCCGTCCCTGAAGGCTAAGCTCCTGAAAACCAAATCACACCAGCGGGCAGGCGACCGCGGTTTCACTCTGGTGGAACTGCTCATCGCCTTTGTCCTGGTTGCCCTGATCAGTCTGCTGTTGTTTTCCGGCCTGAGGGTAGGGGTGCGAGCCTGGGAGGGAGTGGAGGCGTCGGCGGAACTCAACACGGAGTTGCGCCATGTGCGTGACTTCCTGCGCCGAACCCTAAGTCAGGCGCGTGCAGTGACCTTGCTGTTAGAAGGTGAACCTTATCTTGTTTTCTCGGGGGACGCTCAGCAACTCGAATTTGTTGCCCCACTCTCCGCGCAGGTCGGGATTCCGGGCTTGTACCTGTTGCGTCTTGGGCTGGAAAATACGCGTTACGGACCTGCTTTGGTCATGAGGCGGTGGCTTCTCAACCCGGAGGTGCTGGCAGGGGGGCGCGAGGTGCCGGCCTGGCAACCCCTCGGGAACGGACCAGGCTTCGCTAGTGTCATGGAAGATCAAGACGTTGCCGCCGGAGCCTACGGCGTCACTTTGCTGCTGGAGGGCGTCGAGGAATTCGAGATCAGCTACTATGGCTTCCCCGAAGGCGAGGATCCCACCCTGAACATCGACGCCCAGCCTGAGTGGCAATCGATTTGGCAAAACCCCACCCTTCTGCCCCAGGCCGTGCGTATCCACTTGAGCAAGGCCCAGCGCGTGTGGCCCGATCTGATCGTTGAGTTGGGTCGGAGTATGCCTAGCGTTGGGATGGGCATGGCGATTCCTCAATGAGATTCTGGGCCAACCATAAGCCACTGTGCGTGCCGCTAAACGGTCGAAAAAAAGACATGGAACAGGGTATCGCACTGATGCTGGTTCTGTGGGTCATCACCCTGCTGACCATCATCGCCGTGGGATTAACAACGACCCAGCGAACGGAGACCGCCCTGGCCGCCAATCAGGTTTTTGGTGCCACCTTTCGCGCCCAGGCTGACGCGGCCATCAACTTCATGGCCTTGAATCTACTCACCCAGCCACCCGTCGAGGCGCTGGCGGATAAAGACTCCATGGAAAGTCAGGGGTTCTGGTTGCCGGATGGTCAACCCCGGTTATGGCGATGGGGTGAACAGGCACTCGAAATCCGCGTCATTAACGAGGCCTCCCTGATAGATCTCAATATGGCGGATCCTGGCCTGTTGATGGCGCTGATGAAGGCGGCTGGGGTGCAGGAACCGGAGAATCTGGTGGATGCGATCCTTGATTGGCGAGATCCCGATGATCTCCATCTTGTCAACGGTGCCGAGGATGAGCAGTACGCCGCGGCCGGTCTCCCTTATGGCGCCAAGGATGGACCTTTTGATAGCGTTGAGGAACTGGGCCAGGTGATGGGATTTGACCGTGAGCTTTATCAGGCCTTGGCGCCCGCTTTAACGGTGACCTCAGGACAAGCGAGTCCGGCCGTGGAATTTGCCCCCCCCTTGGTTCAAGCTGCCTTACAGGGTATCGGGCTGGAGGAGCTAGAGGAAAGATTGGCTCAAGAGACTGAGATACTCGGCGAGTCCTCAACCGTGGCAGGCCGCGGCGGACCGCTCTACCGGATTCAGGTGCGCTGGCAAGCCCCTGGGGAGGGCTACAGGTCAATGGAGGCACTGACAAAAATTGAACTGGGGTCGCAGCCGCCGGTGCAGGTTCTGTGGCGGCGCTACGCGGTAGACAGGGCTCTCGACTAGGATCATGCAGCCTAACCGGGTATGAGGGATAATGCATCCTCAATGACCGGTAACAAGGATGGGGAAGGCGTAACCAGCTATCAGAATGAAGACGTTACCTGCTTCGCCTTCCACTTGGAAGAAAAAGATGTTCCGCCGTCGATAGTTCCCAGGCTCTAAAACCGTTTTGTTTCTGAATTGCAACTGATGCCTTCGTCCTTGTCCCTCTCCATTCCCACCCTGCAAACCTTGAACCAGAGGCTTTTCCCGGCTGCTGGGGAGTTTCGCTGGCGCGCGATATTCAGTAATTGTCTGCCTGCACGGCTGGCTAAAGCGGTGGTGGCGCGGGACAGGTACATGACCCTGGTTCTCACGAATGACAATGCACTGCTCTATCAAAATGAAGGGCTGGAGCGACATCCCCTGGCCGAATTGCAGAAGCCACATGCCTCGGGCCTGGAGCCCTTCCTATCAGGCAAGCGCGAGGAGGCACTGCGTTCCCGCATCGAATTGCCCGCGGAATGGATTGTTTCGCGCTATCTCTCTCTTCCCAGTCAGGCGCGCGCGAATCTACGCCAGGTGATCCGGTATGAGATGGACCGTCTCACTCCCTTCAATCCCGATCAGGTCTACTATGACTATCGCCTGCTAGAGGGGCGGGGTAAGGGAGATCGCCTTCATCTGGAATTGGCCCTGTGTCGCCGCGAGCGCATTCAGCCCTGGCTGGAGTGGTTGAAGCCAGCGGGCATCCCAATTGAGCGGATCACTTGGCCTCATGCCTGGCCAGCGGCTAATCTCCTTCCGGAGGATCTGCGCCCCCGGCGAGGGCGGCGCCTACTGTCTACAGGCTCCCTTCTGTCCCTGTTGGCACTGATACTGATGGCCGCCGCGCTAGCGGGGCCAATCTGGCAAAAAACACAGCTTCTCGCCGAGTTTGAGGGGGACCTTGGTCGGCTCAAGGGGCAAGCGACGGAAGTCACTAAATTGCGCGAGGCAATTGAGGCGGCGCACAAGGGTAGTATCGCTGTCCTGGAACGAAAGTCCAGTCAAGCGGCAATGATCGATCTGCTTCGTGATCTCACCGATCGTCTACCCGATGGTACTTGGGTGGAAAACCTGGAATTCCAGGCTAATGAAGTACAGATTCGCGGTGAATCCACCCAATCGGCCGCCCTCATTGGCCTCCTGGAAAACGCCCCTGCCTTTTCCGGTGTCAGTTTCAGGTCTCCCGTGACACAGGGAAGAAATAATGAGGGAGAACGATTTCATATCGGGTTCACCTTCAGTCGGGTGCCAGAGGGCTCATGACCACCGACGCCAAGAAGCCCCGCTACCTCGCCAATTGGGTCAGGTGCATGCTGCTCTGGCTAGTCGTTCTCCTCGTTCCCCTGGGGTTGATGGCAGGTATCGGCCTCCCCTGGTATCAGCGCGTAACGGATCTGGTTGCCCGGATCGACGGGGCCACGGAGCAGATTCAGCGTTATCAGCGCTTGCTGGCGGGCATCCCCCGCTTGCGGGCTGAATTAGAGCGGGAACGTAATAACGAAGAGGTCAAGGCCTACTATTTTGACGCACCGACCGAGGCCCTGGCTGGCGCGCAACTCCAAAGCACGGTTCAGGGAATGGTCCAGACAGCCGGTGCCAAGTTAGTGAATTCCCAGTTTTTGCCCGCTGAAGCAAAAGAGCAGCCCCCCCGGGTAGGTTTGCGGGCCCAGATTCAGGGCGATACCAACGCCCTTCTGGAGATCCTCTACGATATTGAGCAGGCTAGGCCATTCCTCTTTGTCGATCAACTCTCGATACGATCGACCACCCGTCGCGACCGGCGGCGGAGTAGCAAGGAACCTCAACCCCAGGTCCAACAAGAATTGACGATCCGGATCGATGTCTTTGGCTATGCCCTGGGGGGTACCCAGTGAAGCGTCTGCTGGGGCTCATCTGTCTGGTATTGGCTGGCGTAATCGCCTGGCAATGGCGGACTTGGCCACCACCGCGCGGAGGGTTAACCACTAATAGTGCCGAGGAGGCCGAAGAACTGCGGGCTTCTCCTCAAACGGAAACGCGATTGTCTCTGAACCCATCTATTAACAAGGATGATTATGCCTCGGTGATCGATCGCCCCTTGTTTTTGTCAAGCCGGCGCCCACCCGAGGATGAGCTCCCTGCAGAAATTGTTAGCACAGAAGTGCCAGGACTGGAGACACCCTTGGAAAATTTTGACCTCAACGCGGTAATCATCACCCCGGCGGGGGCTATTGCCTGGGTCACTACGCCTACCGGACCGAAGCCACAAAAGGTGCAGGTTGGCGATGAACTGGAAGGGTGGAAGGTCAAAAATATCTTTAATGATGAAATAGAGATGGAAGGACAAAGTGGTTCAGACAGGCTGGTGTTGCGCAACTTCAGCCAGAGCGGTCAGCCAGTCCCCAAGTTGCCTCTACGAGCAGACAGCAAAAAACGCTCTACTCCTCCCGCTAGTCGGGTGCCCGTTACCGGCAAGCAGCGTGATCAGATATCTTCACGAACTCCTAGTAATTCAAAACCCCCGTCAACTCACGGGCCTAACCCAACTCGGAATGGCCAGTGATGGCTGCTTTCTCCTTTCACCGGCTCTAGGGGCCCTCACTGATCGGTATTACACTTATGGCTAGCCAAGTACGGGATAATCTTTATTCGGGTAATGGATTATGTCTAAGGTTGGCATTGGCTGCCGTGGTGTTGATTACTTTGGCCGGGTGTGAGCGATCCTTCTGGGACCCGACCGTCAAGGTGAACGCTACTGGGAGTGACATTCTGACTCCGGTGCTGGGTCGAGAGGCTAGGGAGGACGCGGGAACGGTTGAGACCACTGGGATCCGCTTGGGCGAAGACGATAAGGCCCCCCCCGCAATCAAAAATAAAGTAGTCGCGGGTACGGGAACATTCATTAACAAGGTAGAGAGGCCAACCGTCGATACCACACCGGGTGACATTACCCTGAATTTCGATGGCACGGACATCCGTGAGGTGGTAAAGGTTATTCTGGGTGACATCCTGGGGGTCAACTATGTTCTTGATCCCGCGGTTTCTGGCACCGCGTCCCTGGAGACGGGGCGTCCACTGTCCCGGACCGCCCTGATCCCTACATTGGAAACCCTGTTGCGCATGAACAATGCCGCGCTGGTGCAAAATTCCGGCACCTATGAAGTGGTCCCCTTGACCAATGCGATTCGCGGGCGTGTGGTGCCCCAACTGGGTGAGACCACCAAGGCCTTGCCGACGGGATACAACGTTCAGGTGATACCCCTCCGTTATATTGGCGCGGAGGAAATGAGTAAGATCCTCGAACCGCTCGCCCCGGAAGGCAGCATCATTCGTGCCGACAATACACGTAACCTTCTGATTCTTGCTGGCACTGGGCCGGAAATCAGAAACCTGCTTGATACCATTCAGGTCTTCGACGTTGACTGGATGGCTGGCCTTTCCGTGGGGTTCTTCAGCCTGGAATATGCCAATCCCAAGGATCTGGTCGGCCAGTTGGAGGCATTGCTGTCCGATGAAGCGGGAAATCCCATGAAGGGTATCTTTCGCTTCGTGCCCGTGGACAGCGCCAGAAGCGTCCTGGTCGTATCACCTCAAGAGAAATACCTTGCGCAGGCCAGGGTCTGGATCGAGCGTCTGGATGCCGCCGCTGCAGCCGGTGATGATGATGAGCGGCTTTACGTCTATCGCGTCAAGCATGGCGATGCCGAACTCATGGCCAGCAGTCTGATCGGGCTTTTTTCTGGTGATGGTAATCAGGGGATGAAAAAGACCGTTGGCTCTGTGGCCCCGGGCTTGGGTATGGCCAGCGGTAAATCATCGTCCGCTACTCCAGGAGCCTTTCAGTTGACCAGCGCGACTGGGAATACATCTGGCGGTAGTCTGGGTACCGGCAAACAGAGTTCCAGTAAATTCGGGAGCAAGCAGACCGGCCTAGGTTCAGGCCAGGGATCTGGTCAGGGGGTATCGGGTACCATTGAGATGACCTCTACCGTGAGCGTTGTTGCCGATGTGACCAACAATTCCCTCTTGATCAAGTCTAGTCCTCGGGATTACAAGAAGATTCTAGATGCGCTCAAGCAACTGGATATTGTGCCCTTGCAAGTCTTGATTGAGGCAACCTTTGTAGAAATAACCTTATCTGGTGATCTGCAATATGGTGTGCAATGGCATCTCACCGGAAAGATAGGTGATGATTTCTCGAATGCATCACTGACTACAGCCAAATCACTTCAAACAATAAAAATCGGCGAAAATGAGACAACCATACCAATAACTCCTATCAGCCCAAAAGTACCTGGCTTTAACTGGACGGTCATCACATCAGAGTCACTGGTGAGGGCTAACCTGAATCTCTATGCGGCTCAAGGGCTGCTGAATATCCTGTCATCGCCCTCAGTAATGGTCAGAGATAATCAGGTTGCCCATATTCAGGTTGGCCAACAAGTGCCAATCTTGACGCAACAGCAACAGAGCACGCAGACCAATAGCAACATCCTGAACTCGATTTCCTACAAAGACACAGGCGTGATGCTAGATGTCAAACCCCGTGTCACCCCGGGAGGCATGGTCCAGATGGATGTGGATCAGCAAGTCAGTACCAATACAAAAACCAGTTCCTCTGATATCAACTCGCCGACCTTTACCGTTCGTCAGATCACCAGCAATGTGGCAGTCAGATCCGGTCAGGCCGTTGTCTTGGGTGGTTTGATCGAAAACACTGATGAATCTAACAAGGGGGGCGTCCCTGGCCTGTCCAACGTACCGGTACTCGGCGCATTGTTCAGCGATAACAATAAGTCCGCTACCAGAAGAGAACTCTTGGTAATACTAACCCCCAAAATCATTGCCAGCGACCAGGATGCGGAAACGGTCACTAACGAGTTCCGTTCCCGCATGAAGGGCTTGGGTGGAAGGTTCTAGGCTACTGCTGCACCGATCATCATCGCCCAATTTATCCGCAGACAACCTGCGTAATTTAAAGAAAATTTGATTCGGTAGTATGATTTCAATTCCGATACTCGGAAATTAGTTTCCCAGCTTCTCTGCTTAATTTAGGGATTTGAACTGGTAAATGCCTGAATTGCCCGAAGTCGAAACGACCCTCCGCGGACTGACCCCTCATTTGCTAGGACGTCAAATTAAGGCACTCCAGGTCAGGAACCGACGATTGCGTTTGCCGGTGACGGAGGGCTTGGAAGTAAAGGTGACCGGAGAAGTGATTGGAGGCCTGCGGCGACGTGGCAAATACTTGTTGCTGGAACTCCAGGATGGCGTGATCCTCCTGCATTTGGGTATGTCCGGGAGTCTAAGGATACTGCCTGTGTCAACGCCACCCGGGGTACACGATCATCTGGACCTGATCCTGGAAGATGGTCAATGTCTGCGCATGCGGGACCCGCGTCGCTTTGGGCTCTTCCTCTGGACGGAGTATCCGCCGGACCAACATCCCTTGTTGCGAAGCTTGGGGCCTGAACCGCTCGATGAGGGGTTTGATGGAGACTATCTCTTTGGCCGCTCTCGTGGACGCAGACTGGCGATAAAACCTTTCATCATGGATGCCAAGGTGGTTGTTGGGGTCGGCAACATCTATGCGAGTGAGTCGCTGTTCCTCGCGGGCATACGGCCTGATTGCCCGGCGGGATCAGTGAGTAAACAGGACTATGATCAACTGGCGTCAGCCATCCGCACGGTTCTTTCGGATTCCATTTCCGCCGGCGGTACCAGTCTGCGGGATTTCGTGGGAGAGGATGGCCATCCGGGCTATTTTGCCCGTCAACTTCGTGTTTATGGTCGGATTGGACAGTCCTGCCTAGTATGCGAAACACTAATCCAGCAGGTGAGGATTGGTCAAAGGTCAAGCTTTTTCTGTCCCAAATGCCAGAAAAGGCATGACTGAAGTATACCCGTCCTATTTGAAAAATCGGTTTACTTTACCTCGGTAACTTTCGGGTAGGTTTGGTAAACTGTTCCACATGAAAGATTACCAACTGACCCCCTTGGAACTCGGCGAACTGCGTGCGGCCCACCAGCG
>ERZ1645187.30-NODE-30-length-130961-cov-185.596413_pt1 | contig 130961 bp, 125 predicted proteins | sample MGYA00575352_ERZ1645187 | MGnify/ENA primary metagenome ERZ1645187 (study PRJEB40837, sample SAMN11349314) | freshwater sediment metagenome | isolation source: river sediment | host: Sediment | place: India: Wazaribad , New Delhi | collected 2017-02-21 ...
ATGAACCAGATCGTCGAGTTGCAGGGCGCGCTGGACGCACACGGCGAACGCGTCGAAGCCCGCCAGACCATCTACGTCTACGAAGCCCCGGTGCGCCTGTGGCACTGGGTCAACGCACTGTGCATCGTGGTGCTGTGCCTCTCGGGCTACTTCATCGGCTCGCCACTGCCCTCGGTGCCGGGCGAGGCGAGCCGGAACTTCCTCATGGGCTACATCCGTTTCACCCACTTCGCCGCCGGCCAGATCCTGGCGGTGGCCTTCCTGCTCCGCATCTACTGGGCCTTCATCGGCAACACCTATTCCCGGCAGGTCTTCTATCTGCCCTTCTGGGACAAGACGTGGCTCTGGGGCATCTGGTACGAGCTGAAGTGGTATCTCTTCTTGGTCAAGGATCCGAAGAAGTACATCGGCCACAACCCCCTCGGGCACATCGCCATGTTCTCCTTCATGGTCTTCCTCGTCTGCATGATCTGCACCGGATTCGCGCTATATTCGGAGGGAACGGGCATCGACAGCTGGCAGCACGCGCTCTTCGGTTGGGTCTTCTCGATCTTCCCGAACAGCCAGGACGTCCACACTTGGCATCACCTCGGCATGTGGGCGATCGTGGTCTTCGCCATCGTCCACATCTACGCCGCTGTGCGTGAGGACATCATGTCCCGCCAGAGCATGATCTCGTCGATCGTCTCCGGCGAACGCGTCTTCCGCGACGACTTCCGGGATTGAGACGATGGGCGCGCTCGATCATCGTCACACACGCGGGGAGGGAGACCTCCGTCGCGTCCTCGTCCTCGGCATCGGCAACATCCTGTGGGCCGACGAGGGCTTCGGTGTGCGCGCGGTGGAGGAGTTCCACCGCCGCTACCGGGTGCCGGAGAACGTCACCGTCCTCGACGGCGGCACCCAGGGGCTCTATCTCGTCAACTTCCTGCAGGAACACGACCGCCTGCTGGTTTTCGATGCCGTCGACTACGGGCTCGAGCCGGGCACGCTGAAGATCGTGCGCGACGACGAGGTGCCGAAGTTCACCGGCGCCAAGAAGATGAGCCTGCATCAGACCGGCTTCCAGGAGGTGCTCTCCGCCGCCGATCTGCTCGCCGCCTATCCCGAGACCCTGGCACTGATCGGCTGTCAGCCGCTCGATCTCGAGGATTGGGGCGGCCCGCTCACCGAACCGGTGCGCGCCACCATCGATCGTGCCCTAGAAGTGGCATTGGCGATCCTCGCCGAGTGGGGTATCACGGTCGAGCCGCGCGTCGGCGGGATCGAGACGGAGGACCGTCTCCTCGCCAACGACATCGACTTCGCCGCCTACGAGCGGCGGATCGAGGTGTGAGACGAGGTCGGATCGGGTCGCCGGACCCGATCGGCGATGTCCGTATCGCATCCATGCCATGCGGCCGGTTCGGCGGGGTGACCCGGCGGACCGGTTTCGTCGTCCGGGGGGGACGGTTCATGTGTCTCGGCATTCCCATGGTCGTCGTCGAAGGCGACGACATCCAGGCTCTGGTCGAGCGACGCGGTGAGGCGCGTCGTGTCTCGATGATGCTGGTCGGCGAGCAGCCCGTCGGCACCATCGTCCTCGTTCACATCGACAGCGCCGTACGCGTTCTCGATGCGGCCGAGGCCAAGCTGATCGACGACGGCCTCGACGGCGTCGCCGCCGCGCTCGAGGGCCGCGATTTCGAACATCTCTTCGCCGACCTCGTCGATCGCGAACCCCGGCTGCCCGACTTTCTGCTGAAGCCCGAAGGTTGACATCGACACACCGTTCCTCCGCCGCGCGGAGGAGGCGACCCGGCGCCGCCGGGCCGGAGGGGGTCGGAAACGGTCGTCATCGCCCGCGAGGTGGCGACCCGTCGCATTCCCGACAGCACGACGAGTGCGGCCGACCCCCTCCCACCATCTCGTACCGAACCGAAGCGCCACACCGTGTCGGCGCCACCACTGCCGGCCGCGCCCGCTGCTCCCCGTCCCGTGATCCGATCGCCGGTTCGTCCGGTCATGGAAATGTGATTTCCATGACTTGGAAATATCGTGATCATGCCCCTATCTCGACCACGGATGGGTTCGTTCACCGGAACGGCGGAATCCCTGGAGAAGCGCTTTCCACCGAGTGGAATCCGATCTGGCACGGCCGTTGCGAACGATGAGGGGAAATACGAGGGAGACCCCATGACTTCGCCACTCCTCACCGCCTTGTCGACGCGACACGGACTGCCGGTGGTCGACGAGACCACCATCGACGCCTTCCTTTCGCCCGCCGCCGGCGAGGCCGAGCACACGCTGCTGTTCTTCACCGGCGACCCGGCACAACGCGCCGAGACGCTCGACGTCGCCGTCGTCCTGCCCGAGATCCTCGCCACCTTCCAACACCGGCTGCGTGGTGCCGTGGTGGCGCGCGCCGCCGAGGCCACACTCGCCGGCCGTTTCCGCGTCGCCGTCCATCCGAGCCTGGTGGTGACCCGCCGCGGCGATCCGATCGCCGTCTTCCCCAAGATCCGTGACTGGTCGGAATACATGGGCCGGATCGACGCGGCGCTGGCGCCCGACGCGCCCGTCCTGCCGGCAGAGACCCGGCCGCGCACCGAATTCACCTACACCACCGCCCACGGGGGAGAATGACCATGAAAGCGGGTTTCTGGGTCGCCCCCGAGGGCGAGGACGGCGGCGTGTCGATGATGCCGATCGGCATCGACGAGACCGCCTCGGGTTTCGCCGGCCGCTCCGGCCTCACCGGTGCCGGCACCATCTCCTTCCTGGCCACGGCGAGCGCCGCCGATCTGATCGAACGCTGCCCGAAGGTGGCCGCACTGCTGCCGCAGCTCGTCGCCGCGCTCGAGACGCAGGAGGTCGGGTCGGCGAGCCGGCTCTTCGATCTCGCCGGCTTCGGCGCCGACGATCTCACCCTGATCGGCGAAGTGCTCGGCGAAGGCGAGGTCTCCGCCACCGTCGCGCTGCCCGACGGGGTGATCGCCCAGGTGCAGGAATCGGTGATGGCCGGCCTGTGGCGGGTGCGCTTCACCGACCGCGACGGCCGTCTCGTCGCCGACTACGTCGAAGTGGCGACCATTCCCGCGGCGATCGACCGTGCCGCCCGGATGGTGCCGGTGCTCGCCGCCATCGGCACCCCGCCGGAGGGAGCGATGAACGTCATGCCGGTGCTGACCGAGATCCGCGACCGAGCGGGCGCCCACAACACCGGCGCGCCGTCGCACACCATCACCTTCTCGCTCTTCCCCATGTCGGAGGCCGACATGGAGTTCCTGCAGAACAGCCTCGGCCCCGGCCCGATCCGTATCCTGTCGCGCGGCTACGGCACCTGCCGGATCGTTGCGACCGGCGCCCGCAACGTCTGGTCGGTTCAATTCTTCAACGCCATGGACACCATCGTCCTCGACACGCTGGAGATCGGCGACGTCCCCGTCACCGCCTGCGCCGCGGTCGAGGACTTCCGCGATTCGGCGGAGCGGCTGAAGGAGATCGAGGAGGCCTATTTCCGATGAGTTCGTTCGAGAACTTCGGCGTGGTCGGCGACGTGGCGGTGGAGGCACGCATGGAATGCGGCATCTGCTGGCACGTCTACGATCCGGCCGAGGGCGATCCGGTCTGGCAGGTCCCGCCCGGCACCGCCTTCGCCGACCTGCCGGAGGACTGGCGCTGCCCGAACTGCGACGCCCCGCGCGGCAGGTTCATGGCGATCGGAGTCGAGGGGACGGATCATGACGGCTGACCTCGCCACCGACGTCCGCGCCGCGGCGGCGATCACCGTCGGCGACCGCTTGGCGCGGATCTACGCCGACATCGCCGACCGCTCGATGCGCGACCTGCCGGTCTTCAATCCGAAACTCCGCGTCGAGGCGGTCGACTTCCACGACGACGGCGCCCGGGTGATCGGCATCGTCGTCACCCCATGGTTCATGAACGTGGTGATCACCGCTTCGCCGCTCGGCCCGGTGCCGGTGACCCTGCCGGCCGGCGCCACCGCCCCACACGATCTGCCGAGCGGCGCCTACGATTTCGTCGTCGGCGAGATCCCCGGCTTCGGCCGTCTCGACAGTCTGTCGCTGTTTTCGCCGATGTTCGAGTTCGACGACCCCGACGTGGCACGAGCGACCGCGCACGCCGCCATGGTGGAGCTGCGCCGCGCCCCCGAACCGGAGAAGGCCGCGCCGCCGGCCGCGACCGCCCTCGACCGCCGCGCCCTGCTCTTCGGCCGCCGCCCGCGCGACGAGGCGACCGCACCATGACCGCCACCGCCGCTTTCGGCCCCGGCGCCATCGCTCTGACCGTCACCGTCGCGCCACCTGCCGACGGCGGTGGCGTCCTCGACGTCACCGTCGCCTCGACCCGGCCGGTCGGCTTCTCCACCGCCCTCTTCGTCGACCGCCCGGCCGACGACATCCCGGCGCTGGTAGGCCGCCTCCATGCGCTCTGTGGTCTATCGCACGCCACCGCCGCGGCCATGGCCGTCGCCGCCGCCCGCGGCGCGGATCCGACCGCGATCGCCGCCGGCCGCTTCGACGGGCTCCTCGCCGAACGGCTCGGCGAGCACCTGCGCTCCACGTTCCTCGGCCCGGCCGGAACCCCGCCCGGCGACGTGCCGCGCGACATGCTCGCCGATCTGCGTGCCGTCCTCGCCGCCACCCGCGAACTCACCGCCACCGCCGGCGAACCGAGTCCGTCGGACGCCCCTCGCGACGCCACCGTCCGAGCCCGCGCCGGCATCGAACGCCTCGGCCTGATGCTCGATCGCACCGGCCGGCTCGTCATGCCGCCCGCCTCCTGGGCGGCCGGCGTCGCCGAACGCTTCGGCTCGGCGAGCGGCGACGTCCACCTGGCTCCCGACCCGCTCGGCCCCGCCGACGACACCGCGGTGATCGCCGCCCTCGCCGCCGATCCGACCGGCTTCGCCGCCGAGCCCGAGCTCCCCGGCCGCCGACCGGAGACCGGCCCTCTCGCCCGCGCCGGCGGTGGCGACCGCCTCGCCACCCGCCTCGCCGAGATCGCCGACGCCGGCCGCCTGCTCGCCGCATCGCAGCGGTCGCGCCGCGACGCCCTCGCCGACTGGGTCCGGGCGGCGGCGATCGACGCCCATACGGGTTATGCCGCCGTGGAAAGCCCGCGCGGTCGGCTCCATCATCTCGTCCGGCTCGACGGAACCGGGCGCGTGGCCTTCTATGCCATCCTGGCTCCGACGGAATGGAACTTCGGCCCCGACGGCCCGCTGGTGGCGACGCTCCGGGCCAATCGTCCGACGGCGGACGATGCCGGCCGGGCACGGGTGGAACGGATCGCCGCCGCCTTCGACCCCTGCGTCGGATTCGCCGTGACGGTGGAGGAGCGCGACCATGCATGAGATGTCGCTCATGGAGAGCGTGCTCGAGATCGTCGAGGACGAGGCGAAGAAGGCCGGCGCGACGAAGGTCAAGGCGGTACGCCTCGACATCGGCGAACTCTCCCATGTCGAACCGGAGGCGATGCGCTTCTGTTTCGACGCGGTGGTGCGCGGCACCATCGCGGCGCAAGCTGTGTTGGAGATCGTCCGGGTGCCCGGTGAGGGCTGGTGCATCGACTGCTGCGAGACGGTGGCGCTCTCCGAACGCTTCGGAGCCTGCCCGAAGTGCGGCGGTCACAGGGTTCAGATGACGGGTGGCGACGACATGCGGGTCGCCGAGTTGGAGGTGGAGTGATGTGCACGGTCTGCGGCTGCGGCCAGGCGACGGTCGAGGGCAAGAGTGTCGGCGCGCACGATCACGCCCACGACCACGACCACGACCATCATCACCATGATCACGACCACGATCACGGGCATGGCCACGATCATGATCACGTCCACGACGCCGATCACGCCCATCCCCACGACCACGGCCACGTGCATACCCATTCCCACGCCCACGATCACGGCGATGGCCACGTCCATGCCCACGAGCACGCGCATGGACACGATCATTCCCACGCCCACGGCCATGCCCACGTCCACACCCATGACCATGACCACGGTCACGTCCACGGCCCCGGCTGCGGTCACGATCACTCCCATGATCACGATCATGGGCACGAACACTCCCACGACCATGTCCACGTGGTCCGCTCGGGCGGCACCATCGACTACGGCGCCGGCATCGCCGGGGTCCACGTCCCCGGTCTGCCGCAGGAGCGCATCGTCCGGATCGAACGCGACATCCTCGGCAAGAACGACGGTCTCGCTCGCGCCAACCGCCGCCGTCTCGCCGAGAAGGGCGTCTTCGCCCTGAACCTCGTCTCCTCACCCGGCTCGGGCAAGACGACCCTGCTGGTCAAGGCGATCTCCGACCTGAAGGCGAACCACGCCATCGCCGTGGTCGAGGGCGACCAGCAGACCTCCAACGACGCCGAGCGTATCCGCGCCACGGGCGTGACCGCGATCCAGGTCAACACCGGCAAGGGCTGCCACCTCGACGCCTCGATGGTCGGCCACGCCCTCGACGATCTCGACCTGCCGCAGAACTCGATCCTGTTCATCGAGAACGTCGGCAATCTCGTCTGCCCCGCCGCCTTCGATCTCGGCGAGGCCCACAAGGTGGTGGTGCTGTCGGTGACCGAGGGCGAGGACAAGCCGCTGAAATACCCCGACATGTTCGCCGCCGCCGACCTGATGCTGCTCAACAAGGCCGACCTGCTGCCGCATCTCGACTTCGACGTGAATGTCTGCATCGCCAACGCGTTGAAGGTCAATCCGCGGCTACAGGTGATGACCGTTTCGGCGCGCTCCGGCGAGGGTATGAGCGTCTTCTACGCCTGGATCGAAGCGCGCGCCGCGCTCGCCGCCCGTCCGGCGAACTGAAGGGACGCCCGTCGATGAACCACGGACCGGCCGGTGACGTGCTCGTTCGCCTTTTCGCGGAACGCGGAGAGGTCGAACGGTCGCGCATCCGCCTGCGCGGCGCGGTCCAGGGCGTCGGCATGCGCCCCTTCGTCCACGGCCTCGCGGCGCGACACGGCATCTCCGGGTTCGTCCTCAACGACGGCGACGGCGTGGTGATCGAGGCGGAGGGGCCCGACGTCGCCACCTTCGTCGCGGCGCTCTCCGCCGAGAAGCCACCGCTCGCCGCCATCGATTCGGTCGAGACGGAAGCGATCGCGCCGACCGGCGAGACCGGTTTCCGCATCGTCGAGAGCGTCGCCTCGAAGGCCCGCACCCGCGTCCCCGCCGACGCGGCGACCTGCGAGGCCTGCCTCGACGATCTCTTCTCGTCCGAGAGCCGCTTCCACCTCTACCCCTTCGTCAACTGCACCCATTGCGGCCCGCGCTGGACCATCACCGCCCACCTGCCCTACGACCGGCCGCAGACGGCGATGGCCGGCTTCCCGATGTGCGAGGCCTGCGCCCGCGACTATCGTGATCCGGGAAACCGCCGCTTCCACGCCGAGCCGATCGCCTGCCCGGCCTGCGGGCCCCGCCTGTCGGTGGTGTGGCGGCGGGAGGAGGGCTCTGTTGTCCAGCCCCGGGGCGCGAGTCTGAACGGCGGTGAGCCCATCATTCCCTCCACCTCCGACCTCGTGGTCGGGCAGGGCGGTGCTTCCATCGTCCCCTCCCCCCTGGAGGGGGAGGGACAGGGAGGGGGGGCCGCGGCCTCTCCGCATGCGCCGATGGTCGAGGCGAGCACCGTGCCCCCCCTTTCTGTCTCTCCCCATCCAGGGGGGAGTGGACCGGATGCAGGGACCATCACCACCCCACCACAGAACCGTGGGGAGAGGGTGACGGCGGGCATCGAGGCGACCCCCTCCCCCATCGCCGAGATCGTCGCCGCGATCCGGGCCGGGAAAATCGTCGCCCTCAAGGGCATCGGTGGCTTCCACCTGATGTGCGACGCCCGCAACGAGGCGGCGGTCACGGAACTTCGCCGCCGTAAGATCCGCGATGCCAAGCCCTTCGCCGTGATGCTGGCGAATGCCGCATCGCTCGACGGCATCGCCGTCGCCGGCGAGGTGGAGCGGACACTCTTCCTCTCTCCCGCCGCCCCGATCGTCGTCATGGACGCCGTTCCCGGCGCGCTCGCCTCGGGCATCGCCCCGAATCTCGGCCGCATCGGCGTCATGCGCGCCTATGCGCCGCTCCACCATCTGATCTTCTGGCAGGCCGCCGGCCGTCCCGAGGGATCTGCATGGCGCGAGATCGCCAACGACTTCGTCGTCGTCGCCACCTCCGCCAATCCCGGCGGCGAGCCGCTGGTCATCGACGACGCCGATGCGCTCGCCCGCCTCGGCGGCATCGCCGACCTGATCGTCGGCCACGACCGGCCGATCGTCATCCGCGCCGACGATTCGGTCGCCCAGGTGATCGCCGGCGCCCCGAGCCTGATCCGTCGCGCCAGAGGGTACGTCCCCGAGCCGATCGATCTCGGCACCGACGGTCCCGTCGTGCTGGCGACCGGCGCCCACCTCAAGGCGACGGTGACCGTCACCCGTGGCCGCGAAGCGTTCGTCTCCCAACACGTCGGCGATCTCGACACGGTCGAGACGGTCAAGTTCTACCGCGAGACCGCCGCCCATCTCCTGTCGCTCCTCGACGTCACCCCCGAGATCGTCGCCTGCGATCTCCATCCCGATTTCCGCTCCTCGCAGTTCGCGCTGGAGTTCGACGCCCCCGTCCTGCCGATCCAGCACCATGCCGCCCATGTCGCGGCGATCGCCGCCGAACACGGCATCTCCGGGCCGATCCTCGGCCTCGCCCTCGACGGCATCGGCCACGGCGACGACGGCGCCGCCTGGGGCGGCGAGATGATCCGCGTCGACGGCACGAATTGGCGCCGTCTCGGCCATCTCGCGACGCTCGCCCTGCCGGGAGGCGACAAGGCGGCGCGCGAACCTTGGCGCATGGCCGTCGCGGCACTGCACGCGATCGGCGAGGGGGAGCGGGCGAAGGATCTCTTCCCCGACGAACCGATGCTGCCGGCGCTGCTCGCCCGTCTCGCCTCCGGCCGCGAGGCGACCACCACCTCGCTCGGCCGGCTCTTCGATGCCGTCGCCGGTCTCGTCGGTCTACGCCGTCGCCAGGACCACGAAGGTCAGGCGGCGATGGAACTCGAGGCGCTGGTGACCGCTCCGACCCGTGGCTCCGGCCTCTTCCGGCTGGCGAACGGCGTGCTCGACTTCACGCCGCTTCTGGTCGAACTCGCCCGCCCGGGCGTGAACCCGCGCTGCGCCGCCGCCGTCTTCCACGGCACAGTGATCGACGGCCTGACCCTGCTGGTCGCCACTCGGGCCGACCGCGGCGATGCGGTCGCGCTCGGCGGTGGCTGCCTGATGAACCGCGTGCTGGCCGAAGGCCTGGTCGAGGCGCTCGCCGCACAGGGCTTCCGCCCGCTCCTCGCCCATCGCGTTCCGGCCAACGACGGCGGCCTGTCGCTCGGTCAGGCCGCACTCGCCCGCGCCCACGTTCTCGCCACCGACCCCATTCCGACAACGAAGATCCCCTGAAGAGGAGACGTCGTCCCATGTGTCTCGCCATCCCCGCCCTGGTGAGCGAACTGCTCCCCGACGACATGGCCAAGGTCAGCCTCGACGGCGTCACCAAGGAGATCTCGATCGCCATGGTCGACGACGTGAAGCCGGGCGACTACGTCATCATCCACGTCGGCTACGCCCTGTCGAAGATCGACGCCGAAGAAGCCGAGAAGACCCTCGCGCTTCTCGCCGAAGCCGGCGCACTGCAGGGAGCGGCCGAATGAAATACGTCGACGAATATCGCGACGGCAAACTCGCCCGCGCCATCGCCGAGACCATCCGCGCCGAAGCGGATCCGGCGAAGACCTACCATTTCATGGAGTTCTGCGGCGGCCACACCCACGCGATCTCGCGCTACGGCCTAGAGGACCTGTTGCCGCCGAACGTCCGCATGATCCACGGCCCCGGCTGCCCGGTCTGCGTCCTGCCGATCGGCCGCATCGACGAGGCGCTGGAACTGGCGAAGAACCCGAAGGTCACCCTCCTCACCTACGCCGATCTGATGCGGGTGCCCGGCTCCAAGGGCCGCAGCCTGCTCAAGGCCAAGGCCGAGGGCTGCGACATCCGCATGATCTATTCGACCCTCGACGCCATCCGCATCGCCGAGGAGAACCCCGACCGCGAAGTGGTGTTCTTCGCCATCGGCTTCGAGACCACGACCCCGCCGACGGCGCTGGCGGTGAAGGCGGCCGAGAAGAAGGGCCTGACCAACTTCTCGGTCTTCTGCAACCACGTGCTGACCCCTTCGGCGATCCGCGCCATCCTCGAGGCGCCGAAGACCGGCAAGCTGCCGCCGGTGAAGATCCAGGGCTTCATCGGCCCCGCCCACGTCTCGGTGGTGATCGGTTCGAACCCTTACCAGGTCTTCGTCGCGGAGTTCGGCCAGCGCATCGTCGTCTCCGGCTTCGAGCCGCTCGACGTCATGCAATCGATCCTGATGCTGGTGCGGCAGGTCAACGACGGCCGCGCCGCGGTCGAGAACCAGTACATCCGCGCCGTCGTGCCCGAGGGCAACCTCGCCGCCCAGAAGCTCTGCGACGAGGTCTTCGATCTCAGAGACCGCTTCGAATGGCGCGGCCTCGGCCACATCGAGAATTCCGCGCTGAAGCTGCGCGACGCCTACGCCCGCTTCGACGCCGAGAAGCGCTTCGCGGTCGAACGGATCCACGCCTCCGACAACCCGGCCTGCGAATGCGGCGTCATCCTGATCGGCGCCAAACAGCCGGCAGATTGCAAGCTCTTCGGCACGGTCTGCACTCCCGAGACCCCGATGGGCTCCTGCATGGTGTCGTCGGAAGGTGCCTGCGCCGCCCACTGGACCTACGGCCGCTTCCGCGACAAGGCCAAGAAGAACGAGCAGAGGATCGCCTCGTGAACGCACCCGCCGAACCCCGCCTGCGCCACCGCAAGATGGACGTGAAGTCCGGCCGCGTCGACCTCTCCCACGGCTCGGGCGGCCGCGCCATGGCCCAGCTCATCGCCGAGATCTTCCACGACGCCTTCGCCAACGAGTATCTCGACCAGGGCAACGATCAGGCGACCTTCCCCGCCCCGGCACCGACCGGCGGCCGCATGGTGATGACCACCGACGGCTACGTCGTCTCGCCGCTGTTCTTCCCCGGCGGCGACATCGGCTCGCTCGCCGTCCACGGCACCATCAACGATGTCGCCATGGGCGGCGCCCGCCCGGTGGCGCTCTCCGCTTCCTTCATCATCGAGGAGGGTTTCCCGCTCGCCGATCTGCAGCGCATCGCCCGCTCGATGGGCGAGGCGGCACGCGATGCCGGCGTGCCGATCGTCACCGGTGACACCAAGGTGGTCGAACGCGGCAAGGCCGACGGCGTCTTCATCTCGACCGCCGGCATCGGCGTCGTCGCCGACGGCCTCGAGCTCGGCGGCCACCTCGCCCGGCCCGGCGACAAGGTGATCGTCTCCGGCTCGATCGGCGATCACGGCGTCGCCATCATGTCGAGCCGCGAGAACCTCACCTTCGAGACGGCGATCCTGTCGGACTCGGCCGCGCTGCACGGGCTCACCGCAGTGATGATCGCCGCCGGCGGGCCGTCGTTGCGACTGATGCGCGACCCGACCCGGGGCGGCCTCGCCGCGACGCTGAACGAGGTCGCCAACCAGTCGAAGGTCGGCATCCGAATCGAGGAGGACCGGCTGCCGATCAAGGCGGAGGTGGCTGCGGCCTGCGAGTTCCTCGGCCTCGACCCGCTCAACGTCGCCAACGAAGGCAAGCTCATCGCCGTGGTCGCCGCGGATGCCGCAGAGCGCATCGTCGCGGCGATGCGCGGCCATCCGCTCGGCCGCGACGCGGCGGTCATCGGCGAGGTGATCGAGGACGACCAGCACTTCGTCCAGATGACCACCGCCTTCGGCGGCGGCCGCATCGTCGATTGGTTGTCCGGCGAGCAACTGCCGCGCATCTGCTGAGGCGGGATCCATGGCCCACGACCCGTTCCGCGATCCCCACCCCGCCCGTCGCGTGACACCCCCTCGCGGTGGTGGCGCCACCGTGCTGGTCATCGACGACGAGATCCGCAGCCTCGAGGCGATCCGTCGTGTCCTCGCCGAGGAGTTCGAGGTCATCTCGGTGCGCGGCGCCGAGGAGGCGGAGGAGGTGCTGGCCGGCGAGATGGTCCAGGTCATCCTCTGCGACCAGCGCATGCCGGGCGAGAACGGCGTCGACTTCCTCAAGCGCGTCCGCGACCAGTGGCCCGATCCGGTCAGGATGATCATCTCCGGCTACACCGACTCGGAAGACATCATCGCCGGTGTGAACGAGGCCGGCATCTACCACTACATCACCAAGCCCTGGCATCCCGAGAAGCTCGTCGCCTCGGTGCGCGAGGCGGCCGACCTCTTCCGATTGCAGCGCGAGACCGGCGCCGCCCCGCTCGAAGCCAAACCCAGCCAACAGCGTCTGACCCGGGTGGTCGCCGACAAGCGCAAGGCAGAACGGCGCTTCTGGGAGTTCGACCGCATCGTCCACGAGCCGTCGAGCCCGGTCGCCGCGGTGCTGGCGCTCGCCCGCCGCGCCACCGAATACGACATCTCGGTGCTGATCACCGGCGCTTCCGGCACCGGCAAGGAACTGCTCGCCCGCGCCATCCACCACGGCTCCGGCCGCGCCGATCAGGCCTTCGTCGTCGAGAACTGCGGCGCCCTGCCCGACGAGCTCCTGGAGAGCGAACTCTTCGGCTGCAAGAAGGGCGCCTTCACCGGCGCCTATCAGGACCGCATCGGCCTGTTCGAGGTCGCCGACGGCGGCACCATCTTCCTCGACGAGATCGGCGAGACCTCGCCCGCCTTCCAGGTCAAGCTGCTGCGCGTCCTCCAGGAGGGTGAGATCCGCCCGCTCGGGGCCCAACGTACCCGCAAGGTCGACGTCCGCGTCGTCGCCGCGACCAATCGCGACCTCCTCGCCGACGTCGATGCCGGCCGCTTCCGCCGCGATCTCTATTATCGCCTCGCCGCCTTCCCCATCCATCTGCCCTCCCTCGCCGACCGGCCGATGGACATCCCACCGATCGCCGCCCGCATCCTCGGCGAGGTCAATCAGGCCTTTCGCCGCGAGGTCCCCGGCTTCGCCCCGGCGACCATGGCGGCGCTCATGGCCCACGATTGGCCGGGCAACGTGCGCGAGCTCTACAACGAGATCCAGCGCATGGTGGCACTCTCCGACGCCGACCGGCCGCTCGAACCGCATCTCCTGTCACCGCGCGTCGCCGCTCCGTCCGGACCGCCGCCGAAGCCGGTGGTCATCGGCGAACGCCTCCAGCTCAAAGACCGCGTCGAGATCCTGGAGACCGAGGTCATCGCCGAGGCGCTCGACCGGCTCGGCGGCAACATCTCGCGCGTCGCCGCCGAGCTCGGCCTGTCGCGCGTCGGCCTCAGAGCCAAGATCCAGCGCTACGACCTGAAGCGGGACCTCGAGGATGACGACCGCGACTGACCAACGCCGCCCGGAGAACCTGCTCGACCACGTCATGCGCGGTGGCGAGCCGACCCTAGACGGCGAAGGCGAGGCGATGTGGATCGACGTCATCGCCAAGATGGACGCGGTCTATTCCGACCTGATCCGCTACGAATCCGATCTCGAGGCCAAGAACGCCGAACTGGAAGCCGCCGAGGGCTTCATCTCCTCGGTGATCGCCTCGGTCTCCGACATCCTGGTGGTGGTCGACGAACGCGGTGTGGTGGTGCAGGTCAACCCGGCCTTCGTCCGGCTGGTCGCCCGACCCTCTCCCGAGACCGTCGGCCGGCCGCTGGTCGATCTGGTGGTGGAGAGCGACGCCGCCCGCGCCCGTGCCGCCCTGGTCTCCGGCGTCGAGGGCGAGGTACGCGAACTCGAGCTCTCCTTCCGCACCCCCGACGGCGCCTCCGATCTGATGGCGATCAACTGCTCCGCCCGCTTCGACCACAACGGCCACCGGGTCGGCGCGGTTTTGACCGGCCGACCGATCGGCGAGCTCAGGCGCGCCTACGAGGCGCTCCACAAGGCCCATCTCGAACTGCAGCAGGCGCAGCGCAAACTGGTCGAGCAGGAGAAGATGGCGAGCCTCGGTCGCCTCGTCGCCGGCGTCGCGCACGAACTCAACAACCCGATCAGCTTCGTCTACGGCAACATCCACACACTCGAGCGTTATCGTCATCGGCTCGACACCTATGTCCGCGATCTGCGCGGCCTCGCCGAGCCGCACGCCGTCGCCCGCCTCGAGCGCGACACCCGCATCGACGCCGTTCTCGGCGATCTCGGACCCCTGATCGAGGGCACACTCGAAGGGGCGGTGCGCATCTCCGAGATCGTCAAGAACCTGCGACGTCTGTCCTTCTCGCGCTCCAACGAACGCGAGGTGGTCGATCTCACCCGCCTGATCGGCACCGCGACCCATTGGGCGGTGCGTGCCAAGAACGTCCGCGCCCGTCTCGACACCGATTTCGAACCGGGCCTGACGGTCGAGGGCCAGGAGGGCCAGATCCACCAGGTGCTGGTCAATCTGATCGACAACGCCCTCGATGCGGTGCGCAGCGCCGCCGATCCCCTGGTCGTCGTCACCACCCGATCGTCCGGCGACGAGGTCGTGGTCGAGGTTTCCGACAACGGCGAGGGTATCCGCGACGAGGTCGCCGACAAGATCTTCGAGCCCTTCTTCACCACCAAGGTGGTCGGCGAGGGCACCGGCCTCGGCCTGTGGATCTCCTATTCCATCGCCCGCGACCACGGCGGCTCGCTCGCCGCGGCGAACCGCCCCGAAGGTGGCGCCGTCTTCCGCCTCACCCTGCCGCGTCACGCGACCGCGGGCGGCGGCAACGGCGGGTGAGACCGGGTTCACGAAGTTTCGACCCCTTCGAAACTTCGTGAACGAAGGCGAGCCCGAACGGGCGTCGGCCGGTCGGACCGTGACCTCCTGAAATGCCGTCGAGTCGGAATTTCATGAGCCCGGTATGATCCGTTCGTGTCACGCCTCTTCGGAGGCCCGCGCGAGAGCGACCGGGCGACGAGACCCCGTGCATCGGGGCCGGCCGGAATGCCTTCGACGGCGCCGATCGGTCGCGCCGCGGCCGCCGCTGCGGCGAGGTCCGGGGTTGATCGGTCCGCCGGTTTCGCGGCATGGTCGGCGCGGGAGCGCCACCGCGGATCGGTGGCCACACGATGTGACGGGACGGGGACGTGAAGCGTTTCAGCGGCAAGATCTTCTGCATAGGTTTTCAGAAGACGGGCACGACGACGACCCGATATGCACTGCGGATCTTGGGATACAGCGTCTGCAGCGCGCGCTACGATCTCATCGATCCCGTCAGAAGAGGCGACCTCGGGCCGGTCCACGACGTGGTCGCGCAATTCGACGCCTTCGAGGACAATCCCTGGCCGCTGTTGTTCCGCGAACTCGATCGCGACTTTCCCGGTAGCCGCTTCATCATGACGATCCGCGACGAGGCTCCGTGGCTGCGCAGCGTCGTCAATCATCTCGGCGTGCTACCCGATCGGATGCAGAAGCTCGTCTACGGTCACGGCGCTCCGGGAGGCTACGAAGACGTCGCCCTGACGCGCTATCGCCGCCACAACGACGAGGTCTTCGCCCATTTCGCCGATCGGCCGGACGACTTTCTCGTCATCGATTACGCCAAGGGCGACGGATGGCCGGAGATCTGCGCCTTCCTCGGTTGCGAGGTGCCGACGGCGCCGCTGCCGCACGTCAACGCACGCAGCTACCGCACCTGGAAATCGCGCGCCAATTTCGCCGCCGCATCGCTCGTTCGCGGCCTCCGCCGGATCTTCGGCGACCCGCCGGACGACTCCGTTCGGCCGAAACCGCCGCACGAAGAACCGAACCACCCGCGACCCCGGCGCGAAACCGGCGACGTCCACGGTGATTCCGTCGCGATCGAACCCGTCCGCTCCGACCCTGCCGATCGGGCATGACCACGTCGGCAGCCACGCCGATCGAGGAAGACGCCCTCTCGCCGCGAACTTCTCATACCAGACGCACGAAGTTCCGACCCCTGTGGACGTGGAATTTCCGAAGATGGTCGCATCCGTTTCTCTCCCCCCTTGTGGGGGAGGGAACGTTGGAGCACCGATCTACCAAACAGAACCGCCCTGCAAAGGGTCGGAACATCGTGCGTCTGGTCTCATGCCGATGACTCATGGGAACGATACGCGCCCTTCCGCTGCGCGGGCACGTCTCGGCGCGACGGCACGGTACCGAGGGACCGGTGATTCCCACTCGCCCCGGGCGGTGCGGCGAGGGTGAGGCGGAACCGGCATCCGCCGGTCGGATCGTGGCGCCTCGGACTTCGGCGCCCGGCACGCGTCGCGGTCACGCAACGCGAACGGCCGCGGCGAAGGTTCCGCCGCGGCGCGGGTCGTCTCGACCGATGGAGCGTCCGCTCAGGCGCCCTTGGTCTGGGCGAGGATCATCTTGGCGATGACGAAGGAGATCGGGATCGTCACGACGAAGCCGGCGATCGACACGATCGGCAGCAGCTTCATCGCGTTGACCGACAGCGACGGTACCGCGAGCACCACCAGGAGCGCCGCGCCGGCGCCCACCACGCCGATCAGGATCCAGACGAGAATGGCGACCTTGAGCATACGTGCGACCCTCCGAACCGGAGCACTCGAAGGTGCCCCCCTCTCTCGGCACCCGTCGTGCCGGTTCTCTCGACGGTTAGAACCTTTCCAGCATTCTTGCCTTTGACGTGAATCAAAATCGACCCCTGCGTAGAGCCACGTACTCGATCCGGCGACATCGCGGAGCCTTCGTATTCGGCCGTCACCGGAAATACCGGAGACATCACGATCTCGGCCGAAGATTGGTGGTTCCGGCCGACATCTCGCCCGAAACACGTTTCATGGGGCAGGCACATGGTATCGATATCTGTGAAATCGAGTCGTGATCACGGCTATCCGACGTGAAATCTCGTGTCGACCGTGTCGTGAGGCGGAAATTCGCGTGCATCACTTCGTCGCCTGCCGATGCTTCCGGAATTCTCGATGTGTTGCAGAAATTCGTCTCGCCGCGACGAAACGCCACCGTTGCGCCACCGCCCTCTCGACCTCGCCGGACCCGTCCCCTAATTGAGAGCCGTCGGACGAGTGTCCGACAGGACGGATCGCACGCCATGATCCATACCGTCTCCCACGCCGCGGTACGCTACGAGGTGATCGTCGCCGACATCACCACGCTCGCGGTCGACGCGCTGGTCAACGCGGCGAACGCCACCCTGCGCGGTGGTGGCGGTGTCGACGGTGCCATCCATCGCGCCGCCGGCCCCGGGCTTCTCGCCGAATGCGTCCGCCTCGGCGGTTGTCCGACCGGCGAAGCGCGCATCACCGGCGGCCATGCTCTCGCCGCACGCTTCGTGATCCATACCGTCGGCCCGGTGTGGCGGGGCGGCGGAAACGGCGAGCCGGATCTCCTGGCGAACTGCTACCGCGCCTCGCTCCGCCTCGCCCGCGACCACGGCGTGGACTCGATCGCCTTCCCGTCGATCTCGACCGGCGTCTACGGCTTCCCCGGCGAGGAGGCCGCCGCCATCGCCGTCGCCACGGTGCTGGCCGAGACGCCGCATCCGCCGCCCGCGCGGGTGGTCTTCTGTTGTTTCTCTCCCGCCGCGGCCGACTGGCATCGTGTCGCGCTCGAAAGGTCGATCCCCTCATGAAGGCGCCGAAGTTCAATCAGATCACCGCACTCCTCGTGCTCGGCGCCGTCGGTGTGTGGATCGGTCTCGGCGAGTTCGGGTCCTCCGCGTCGCGCCCCACCCCGGCCCGCGCCGCCGAGACCGCCACGGCGGTGACCAAGAAGGTCGGCGTGGTGAAGGTCGCCGCCGAACCCTACCGCCGAACCCTCATCGTCTCCGGCCGTACCGAGGCCAACAAGACGGTGGCGGTGACCTCGCGCGGGCCGGGCATCGTCGACGACCTGCCGGTCGCCAAGGGCTCCACCGTCCCCGCCGGAACCGTCGTCGCCCGCCTCGCCGACGAGGGCCGCGCCGCCGCACTGAAGCAGGCCGAGGCCCAACTCGCCCAGCGCAAGGCCGAATTCGACGCCGCCACCCGCCTCACCGAGACCGGCGCCAATCCGCGACTGAATCTCTCCGCCTCGCGCGTCGCCGTCGACGTCGCCGCCGCCGCGCTCGAACTCGCCCGCGTCGAGGTCGACAAGAAGACGCTGGTGACACCGATCGCCGGCATCGTCGACCAGATCCCGGTGGAACGCGGCCAAGCGGTCGGTGACGGCCGGCTGGTGGCGACGGTGTTGTCGCTCGACCCGATCGTGGTGGCCGGCGAGGTCTCCGAGCGCGCCGTGGTCCGGGTCGTCGTCGGTCGCCCGGCCGAGATCCGCCTCGTCTCCGGCGAGACCGTACCGGCGACCGTCTCCTACGTGTCGCGCTCGGCCGCCGAGCGCACCCGCACCTACCGGATCGAGGTTCAGGCGGCCAATCCCGACAACCGCATCGCCGCCGGCCTGACCGCCGAGATCGCGTTGCCGTCGGAAGCCGTCTCCGCCGTGCGCCTGCCGCGTTCGGTGTTGGCGCTGGCCGACGACGGCGCCATCGGTGTGCGCTGGGTCGACGACGCCGGCAAGGTGGCCTTCGCCACGGTCGAACTGCTCGACGACACGCCCCAGGGCCTGTGGCTCGGCGGCATTCCCGACGGCGCGCGGGTGATCGTCGCCGGCCAGGAATTCGTCAAGCCGGGCGAGACCGTGACGGCGGAGGTCTTCCGATGAACCCCGTCGACGCCGCCATCCGCAACTGGCGACTGACCGTCGTCTGCCTGATCTTCACCCTGATCGCCGGGGCCTTCTCCTACGTTTCCATCCCCAAGGAAGCGGAGCCCGACGTCCGCATTCCGATCGTCTACGTCCAGCTCGGCCTGCGCGGCATCTCGCCGGAGGATTCGGAGCGGTTGTTGCTGCGGCCGATCGAGACGCGGCTGAAGTCGGTCGGCAACGTCAAGGAGATGCGCTCCCAGGCCTTCGAGGGTGGCGGCTACGTCCTGCTCGAGTTCAACGCCGGCTTCGATTCGGCCAAGGCGCTCGCCGATGTGCGCGCCAAGGTCGACGACGCCAAGCGCGACCTGCCGTCGAGTGCCGACGAACCCTCGGTGCACGAGGTCAATCTGTCGCTGTTCCCGGTCCTGGTGGTCACCGTCTCGGGCGAGGCACCGGAGCGCACCCTGACGGTGCTCGCTCGCGAGCTGCGGCAGATGATCGAGCAGGTGCCGGGCGTGCTTTCCGCCGACCTGCAGGGCGCCCGCGACGACCTCGTCGAGATCGACGTCGACCCGATGCTGCTCGACAGCTACGGCGTGTCGCTCGACCAGCTGCTGGCGGTGGCCGCCGGCTCCAATCAGCTCGTCGCCGCCGGCACGCTCGAAGGTTCCGAAGGCCGCTACGCCATCAAGGTGCCGTCGCTCATCGAAGGCCTCGCCGACATCGCCGACCTGCCGATCGTCGCCGGGTCCAACGCCGTGATCCGCGCCCTCGAGGTCGCCACCGTCCGCCGCACCTTCAAGGACGCCACCTCGATCACCCGCATCGACGGCCGCCCGGCGATCGCCATCGAGGTGGTCAAGCGCACCGGCTCCAACCTGATCGAGACCGTCGACGCGGTGAAATGGGTGGCCGGGCGGTTCGCCGAGAAGCTGCCCCCCGGCGTCCACGTCGCCTACAGCCAGGACAAGTCGACCGACATCCGCCGCCTCCTCGCCGAACTGCAGAATTCGGTGCTGGTGGCGGTGATCCTGGTCTTCGTCGTCATCCTCTGGGCGCTCGGCTTCCGCGCCTCCTCGATGATCGGCCTCGCCATCCCGACCTCGTTCCTGATGGGCATCATGTGGCTGTCGCTCGCCGGGCTGACGGTCAACATCGTCGTGCTGTTCTCGCTGATCCTGGCGGTCGGCATGCTGGTCGACGACGCCATCATCGTCGCCGAGTTCGCCGAGCGGCGGATGGAGGAGGGGCTGCCGCCGAAGGAGGCCTATTCGCTCGCCGCCAAGCGCATGGCCGGCCCGGTCTTCGCCGCCACCGCCACCCGCGTCGCCGCCTTCTCGCCGCTCTTGTTCTGGCCCGGCGTCGTCGGCGAGTTCATGAAGTACATGCCGATCACGCTGATCGCGACGCTGTCGGCGTCGCTGATCTTCTCGCTGCTCTTCACCCCCACCCTCGGTTCGCTCTTCGGTCGCCCGCCGAAACACGAGGTGAAGAAGGTCGACGGGGCCTACATGCGGCTGGTCACCCGTGCCGTCGATCACCCCAAGACGGTGCTGGCGATCACCGTGGCGCTGCTCGTCGCGGTACCGCAGGTCTACGGCCGGCTCGGCAAGGGCGTCGAGTTCTTCCCCGAGGTCGAACCGGACTACGGCCTCGTCCACGTCCACGCTCGCGGCAATCTCTCGCTCGCCGAGAAGAACCTGGCGGTCAAGGCGGTCGAGGACCGCCTGCTCTCCATGGCGGAGCTCAAGACCGTCTACACCCGCGTCGGCGAACAGAAAGGCGGCGCCGGCGAGGTCGCCGAAGACGTCATCGGCGTCATCCAGTTCGAACTGGTCGACTGGCGCGAGCGTCGGCCGGCCCGCGAGGTCCTGGCCGAGATCCGCACCCGTACCGCCGGCATGCCCGGTCTCGAGGTCGAGCCGCGCAAGCCGCAGGCCGGCCCGCCGACCGGCAAGCCGATCCAGGTCCAGATCTCGGCGACCGATCCGGCGAAGCTGCCGGCGGTGGCCGAGAAGGTCGCCGGCCTCCTCGCCACCCATCCCGAGATCGTCGACATCGACGACGCCAGACCGGTGCCCGGCATCGACTGGCGGCTCGAGGTCAAGCGTTCGGAAGCGGCCAAATACGGCGTTTCGGTCGGCACCGTCGGTGCCGCCGTGCAACTCGTCACCAACGGCCTGAAGCTGACCGAATACCGGCCGTCGGACACCACCGATTCCGTCGACATCGTCCTGCGCTATCCCCCGGAACGGCGGACGCTGGCCACCCTCGACGAGTTGCGCATCAACTCGCCCATGGGTTCGGTACCGATCGGCAACGTCATGGAGAGGAAGCCGGCCCCGCGCATCGGCCGCCTGAACCGGGTCGACGGCGAGCGGGTGCTCACCGTCTCCGCCAACCTGCGCGAGGGCATCCAGGCCGCCGACGTCCAGGCCAAGGTGATCGCCGACGTCGAGAAGGCCGATCTCGGCCCCGGCATTCGCTGGAAACTCAAGGGCGAGGACGAGGAGCGCCGCAAGGCCTCCGCCTTCCTCTCCAAGGCCTTCGGCACCGCGATCTTCCTGATCTTCGCCGTGCTTCTCGCCCAGTTCGGCAAGTTCACTTCGGTCGGCCTGGTGCTCTCGGCGGTGATCTTCTCCACCATCGGCGTCTTCCTCGGCCTGATGGCGAGCGAACTGTCGTTCTCGGTGGTGATGAGCGGCATCGGCATCATCGCGCTCGCCGGCGTGGTGGTGAACAACAACATCGTGCTGATCGACACCTTCGACCGGCTGATCGCCGAGGGTTGGGAGAAACGCGCCGCGGCGCTCGAGACCTGCCGCGAACGCGCCCGGCCGGTGCTGCTCACCGCGGTCACCGCCATCCTCGGCGTGCTGCCGATCGCCTTCGGCATCAACCCCGACCTGATCCACCACGAGACCACGATCGGCGCGCCCTCGACCCAGTGGTGGATCCACCTGTCGAGCGCCATCGTCTTCGGCCTCGCCTTCGCCACGGTGCTGACCCTGGTGGTGACGCCGTCGATGCTGATGATCTTCACCCGCAGGCGGAAGCCGGCACCGCCGTCGGTCGACATGGAACTCACCGCCCCGATTCTACCCCCATGAACGCCGCCGGCACCCCGACCGGGCGCCGCCGGCTCGTGTCGGTGGCGATCAGGCTCAGTCGATCAGGCTGCGCCGAAGCGCTTCGGCGACCGCATGGGTGCGGTTGACCGCGCCGAGCTTGCGTGTCGCCGCGGCGACATAGCCGTCGATGGTGTTGGGTGAGATCTCGAGGATCGCCGCGATCTCCCAGGTGGTCTTGCCGGCCGCGGTCCACTGAAGGCATTCACGCTCACGCGGACTGAGGAGAGGACGTTCACCGGATCGGCCGGCCGGCAGGAGCCGATGTTCGCGGTCGTCCGCAACCACCGGCGAGCCTTCCGCCGCGTCGGCGGCGACCGCCGTTCCGCGGATCTCCGCGGCGAGATCGAGAACTGCAGCGGGTCCGTTCCGTCCACTCACCGATCGTCTCCGGCCTCTCTTCCGCCTCGGCCTCGGTTCGTCTTCGGCCGCCGGCGTCGAAACCTCGGACACGACGCGCGCAGTCACGGCAGCAGAACCGTCTTCGACGATAGTCGATGGCCTCGTCGGGTCAATCACGCCCGAACCCCGGCTCCGACGGCCTCGTCGGGTCCGTGACGGCCTTCGTGACGCTTCCCCGGCTGCAGGTGCCGCGCTCTTCAGAAAAACGTGATCTCGGTCGAGCTTTCGCCACGATCCGGTCAAGGCCGAGCCATGTTGCGGGGCGAGAGTGTCACCATCGCTTCGAACGGTCCGGTTCGAGGCCGGTCGACCGGATACCCGAGCCCCCCAAGCCCCCCGGAACCGCCCCGAACCGGACCATCGAAGCGAACGTGGACGCCATCCCCCCCTGAACGGCGTTCCCGACCCCGGACGAGTGATAACCCCCCGATGATCCCCGAGACCCGCTGCCCGCCCCAGGCAGCGGGTCTCGTGCATTCGGCCGTCGATATCGGCCACCGAACCGTCGAATCGGTCGGCGGCATGTCGTCCGCGACACTCGACCCGGGCCGAAGTCCGCGACCGGCGGTGTCAGGTGGTCGGTCCGCTCCCCTGGAGCCAGTGATCGAGGAACCGATCGAGCCACAGCCGGTTGCGATCGCCCCACAGGCACTGGCCTTCGAAATGACGATGGCGGGGCTGGGCTCCCGGACTGTCGAGGCGCCCGGCGCCGCGCACCGTCCAGCGATGCATCATCGCCGGCGTCAGTTCGGGGTGGAATTGCAGCCCGTAGGCCCGCCGCCCCACCCGGATCGCCTGATTGGGGAAGCGTTTGCCGGTGGCGAGCAGGTCCGCGCCGACGGGGACGTCGAACCCCTCGCGATGCCACTGGTAGACCGTGGTCGGCCAGGTCATCAGATCGCGACCGGCCGATGTCGGTTCGATGTCGTACCAACCGACCTCCACCTCGCCGTGGGCATGGGCCGCCACCCGTCCGCCGAGGTGGCGCACCATCATCTGCGCCCCGAGGCAGATGCCGAGGAAGGGCTTCGCTTCCGCGAGCGCCACGCCGATCCAGTCGATCTCGCGATGGAGCCATGCCTCGTCGTCGTTGGCGCTCATCGGGCCGCCGAAGATCACCGCACCGGCATGATGGGCGAGCGACGCCGGCAGCGGATCGCCGTACCGTGGGCGACGGATGTCGAGACGATGGCCGCGACGAGCGAGCGCCGTGCCCACCCGACCGGGAGTCGAAGTGTCCTGGTGCAGCACCACCAGCACCGGGAGCGGGAGACCCCGGTCGGCATCTCCATCGGTCACAGGAAAGGATCGCGGCATCGGTGGCTGGCAAATCGAGGACGAGACCCCATCCCGCCACGAGCGCCGACGGAAATCAACGGCCGTCTTCCGCCGCCCTGAGCGCCGCCGCCTCGCGGTCCGCCTCGACCTCCTTGCGCAGGATCATCCGATCACGCACTTCGATGCCGAGCAGGTCGGCCAGCCGCCACACCACGTTGTCCTCGAACTCCTGGATCTCGCCGTCGGCGAGCACCAGGCTCCACAGGGCACGGACCACGTCGAGGCGCTCGGCATGTGAGAGGCTGCGCTGCAGGCGCGCGGTGAAACTCGCCGGATCGGCGGTTTCGAGTTCGGCGGCGCGACCGGCTTCCGCGAGCGCCCGCGCGTCCGCCGCGGGGAGCCCGAACCGGCGTCCGAGCTCCTCCTCCCAACGGCTGCGTTCGTGCGGTGTCACCCGACCGTCGACGGCGATGACATGGAACATCAGGGCCGCCACCGCCAACCGGGGATCGTCGAGATCGAAGGCTTTCCCGGGCTTGCGGGTGATCAGATCGGCGATGAAGCGGGTGAGAGGGTTCGGCATGCCGGTCGCGGGTCCTCCGTAGATCCGACGAGGGTGTCGTCCTCGACTATCGCAGAAGGCGTTTCGTCCCGCCACCCGACGCACCGCCGCGCCCGTCGTTGCGACGACGCCGCGAGGCCCGTAGTCTCGTCACGACCGAGAGGAGGTCGCCGGATGTGGACGAAGCGGTTGTTCGAGACGATCGAGGCGAAACGCGGCGAGCTCACCGCGCTCACCTGCGATCTCGTCCGCTTCCCCACCGTCAATCCGCCGGGCGAGGCCTACGAACCCTGCGCCCGCTTCATCGGCGACCGTCTCGCCGCCCGCGGTTTCGCCGTCACCTACGTCCGCGCCCACGGCAGTCCCGGCGACGGTGACGCCCATCCGCGCATCAACGTCGTCGCCCGGCGCGAAGGCACGCGCCCCGGCCCCTGTGTCCATTTCAACGGCCACATCGACGTCGTCGAAGCCGGCCACGGTTGGAGTGTCGATCCCTTCGCCGGGGTGGTGCGCGACGGCCGCGTCTGGGGTCGCGGCACCGCCGACATGAAGGGCGGCCTCGCCGCGGCGATCGTCGCCGTCGAGGCGATCCTCGATTGCGGCATCGAGTTCCCCGGCGCGATCGAGATCTCCGGCACCGTCGACGAGGAATCCGGCGGCTTCGGCGGCCTCGCCCATCTCGCCCGCCACGGTTGGTTCGCCCCCGGCCGCGTCGACCACGTCATCATTCCCGAACCGCTCGACGTCGATCGCGTCTGCCTCGGCCACCGCGGCGTGTGGTGGGCGGAGGTCGAGGTCAAGGGCCGGATCGGCCACGGCTCGATGCCCTTCCTCGGGGTCAACGCCATCCGCGGCATGGCCGATTTCCTGGCACTGGTCGAGACCGAGCTGATGCCGAAGCTCGCTGCGCGCCGTACCCGTATGCCCTGCGTCCCCGACGGCGCCCGCCACGCCACCCTGAATCTCAACTCGATCCACGGCGGCCTCGCCGAAGCCGTCGACGAGGGCCTGCCGGCGCCGGTCGTCGCCGATTCGTGCCGTCTGGTGCTCGATCGCCGCTGGCTGGTCGAGGAGGATCGCGACGCGGTGCGCGCCGAGGTGATCGAACTCCTCGACCGCATGAAGGCCCGCACCGCCGGCCTCGATTATTCGGTCCGCGACCTGATGGGCTTCGAGCCGACCATGACCGAGGCCGACGCGCCGCTGGTCGCAACCCTCGACCACTGGATCCACCGCGTCCTCGATCGCCCGGCGACCCACGTCGCCTCGCCCGGCACCTACGACCAGAAGCACGTCGCCCGCTTCGCCCCCCATGTCGCCTGCGTCGCCTACGGCCCCGGTGAACTCGATCTCGCCCACCAGCCCGACGAGTGGGTGTCGATCGACGACATGGTCGCCTCCGCCAAGATCATGGCGGCGACGGCGCTGTCGCTGCTCGGGGTCGACGTCGGCCAGGGGTGATGCTCACTCCACCACCGTGAACGACACCTTGTTCTCGGTGTCGGAGTGCGGGCCGACGAAGACCTCGAAACGGCCGGGCTCGACCCGGTAGTGGCCCCGATCGTCGTGGAAACCGAGTTCGGCGACCGGCACTTCGAGCGTCACCCTGCGGCTCTCGCCCGGCGCCAGATCGACCATGGCGAAGCCCTTCAGCTCCCGCCGCGGCCGCGACCGCGAGGCGAGTACGTCGTGGACGTAGAGCTGGACGCTCTCGCGGCCTTTGCGGGTGCCGGTGTTGGTCACCATGGTCGAAACCGTCACCGTCTCGCCGAGCCCGACCACGTCGCGCGCCACCTCCGGCGGACCGACCGTGAAGCGCGTGTAGGACAGGCCGAAGCCGAAGGGGAAGAGCGGCGTGATCTCCTCGTCGACGTAGCGGGTGGCGAGTTCGTCGCCCGGCTTCCACGGCCGTCCGGTCGGCAGCCGGTCGTAGGAGATCGGCACCTGCCCCACCGCCCGCGGCATCGACATCGGCAGCCGTCCCGACGGGGTCGCCTCGCCGAGGATCAGATCGGTGAGCGCCGCCCCGCCCATCGTCCCCGGCGAGAAGGTCCACAGGATCGCCTTCGTCTTCGGCACGACGTCGCGCAGCACCATCGGCCGGCCGGCGAAGACGACGAGGACGATCGGCTTGCCCGTCGCCGCCAGCCGGTCGAGCAGCGCCTGCTGGTGGTTGGGCAGGCCGAGGCGGGTGCGCGAGGTCGATTCCGCCGTCATCCACCACGGCTCGCCCAGCACCGCGATGATGAGATCGGCGCTCTTCGCCGTCTTCACCGCCGCGTCGAACCCCTCGGTCGAGCGGCAGGCGTCGTCGCAGCCGGCGGCGAAGGTGACCTTCGTGCCGTGCGGCGCCAGCCGCGACCGCAGCTCGTCGAGAAGCAGCGGCACCTCCTCGCGTCTGCCCAACGCTCCCCAGGCACCCATGTGGTCGCCGGCATCCGCCGCCATGGCACCGATCACCGCGACCCGTTTCGGCGGCCGGACGAGCGGCAGGATGGCGCCCTCGTTCTCGAGCAGCACCACCCCTCGCCGCGCCACGTCGCGCGCCGCCTCCCGCGTCTCGGGCCGGGCGAGGGCCTGCGGCGCCATCGCCGGATCGATGCGGCGGCGCTTCTCCGGCGGATCGAACAGGCCGAGCCGCATCTTGACCCTGAGCACCCGTGCCACCGCTTCGTCGACTCGCGCCATCGGCACCCGCCCGTCGCGGACCAGGGAGGCGAGATGCTCGCCGTAGAGCCCGCTCGCCATGTCCATGTCGACGCCGGCCATCACCGCCTTCTCGACCGCCTCGCGCTCGTCCGCCGCCACCCCGTGGGCGACGAGCTCGCGCACCGCGTCCCAGTCCGACATGACGATACCGTCGAAGCCCCAGTCCTTGCGCAGGATATCGATCAACGTGTGCCGGTTGGCGGTGCCCGGCACGCCGTTCAAGGTGTTGAAGGCCGCCATCACCACCTGCGCTCCGGCCTCGATGCCGGCCTTGAACGGCGGTAGGTAGAGATCGCGCAGACGCGATTCGGACAGGTCGACGGCGTTGTAGTCGCGCCCCGATTCGGCAGCGCCGTAGCCGACGAAGTGCTTCAGCGTCGCCGCCATGCCGCCCGCCCTGAGCCCCTCCACCGTGGTGGCGGCGAAACGGCGGGCGAGGAACGGGTCTTCTCCCGGTCCCTCGACCACTCGGCCCCACCGTGCGTCGCGGGAGAGATCGAGCATCGGCCCGAGATTGAGGTCGAGCCCCTGGGCCGAGCCCTCGCGCGCCGTGAACAGCGCCGCCGTCACCATCGCCGCTTCGTCGAAGGTCGCCGCGATGCCGAGCGGCATCGGAAAGAGAGTGCGGTAGCCGTGGATGAGGTCGCGCGAGAACAGGAGCGGGATGCTGTGACGCACCGATCGGGCCCTGGCGTCGGCCTTCGCCACGCTCCCCGCCTCACCGGTGTTGGAGAGGATACCGAGAGCCCCGTCGACGATCTCCTTCTCGTCGAACTCCGGCGACCAGCCGCCGAGGACCATCTGCCCGACCTTTTCCTCGAGGCTCATGCGGCCGACGAGGTCGGCGACGCGCGCCTCGATCGCCGGATCGGCCACGGCTCGTCCCGGCGACTCGGCGAGGGACACGGCGGGGAAGGCGGCAAGGAGGAACACGGCGGCGAGATGGTGGCGGAGCGGCATGGATCGACGGCAGGCTGATGGCGGGCCGACACCTTCGCCCGGCGATGCGAACAGGTCAAACCCGCCGCTTACGCCGATCCGGCGGTCGTCTTGCGTGGAATCGCGAAGGGTGGTCTCTTGCGCTTCGTCGCATGTCGACCGCGGATCGACGGATTCGCGGTCCATCGGGTGACGAGCTCGGGCTCGCACCATCGCGACCTCGGGGGGCGACGACGAGAGGATGCCCATGGCGGCCCGTAGAATTCTGATCTGCGACGACGACGACGATCTGCGCGACGCGCTGGTCGAGCAACTGTCGCTCTACGAGGAGTTCGAGACTCGGGCGACCGACGGCGCCACCAAGGCGATCGCGCTGGCCCGCTCCGAACCGATCGATCTCCTGATCATGGACGTCGGCCTGCCCGAGATGGACGGCCGCGAGGCGGTGAAGCTCCTGCGCAAGGGCGGCTTCAAGGCGCCGATCATCATGCTGACCGGCCACGACACCGATTCCGACACGGTCCTCGGTCTGGAAGCCGGCGCCAACGACTACGTGACGAAGCCGTTCAAGTTCGCCGTGCTGCTCGCCCGTATCCGCGCCCACCTGCGCCAGCACGAGCAGACCGAGGACGCCGTCTTCTCCATCGGCCGCTACACCTTCCGCCCCTCGACCAAGCTGATGGTCGACGAGCGCGGCTCCAAGGTGCGGCTGACCGAGAAGGAGACCGCCATCCTCAAGTACCTCTACCGCGCCGGCGAGCGCCCGGTGACCCGCGAGGTGCTGCTGCACGAGGTCTGGGGCTACAACTCCGGCGTCACCACCCACACGCTCGAGACCCACATCTATCGCCTGCGCCAGAAGATCGAGCGCGACCCGTCCAACGCCGAGCTGCTCGTCACCGAGGCCGGCGGCTACAAGCTCGTCCCCTGATCCCGCCCGGCGACGCGCCCGCCGTCCCCCGCGGCCGCGAGGCCCCGGCTCCACACCCGAGGCCACGAGCCTCCGACACCGCCGAATGCCCCGCGAATGACCCTCGAACGCGACATCGCCCTCCTGAAGAGCGTCCCCTTCTTCGACGGGATCCCGGCGGAGCCCTTGAAGCTCATCGCCTTCTCCGCCGACAGCCGCGAGATCGAGGACGGCCGCTTCCTGTTCTCCGCCGGGGATCCGGCCGAAGGCGGGCTGATCGTGGTCGAGGGGCGGGTCGATCTGGTCGACGAGGCGGCGGCGCCGCCGAAGGTGCTGGAGCGGTTGGGTCCGGGCTCGCTGATCGGCGAGCTGGCGCTGATCGTCGAGACGAAACGCCCCGCGACCGCGATCGCCGTCGGCCGCGCCCGCGTCCTCGCCGTCCGCCGCTCCCTCTTCCGCCGCATGCTCGGCGAGTACCCCGAGATCGCCGTCACCTTACGCGACCGCATCGCCGAGCGACTGGCGGCCCTGGCGCCGGAGATCGGGCGGATCAAGGATGTGATGGAGGGCGGGGAGAGGCGGTGAGGGGGGGAGCGCGGGGAAGACAAGCAAAGGCCGTTGTGCGCGCCGCGGATACTACGTTTAGCACGATCACCGGTTCAGTAGCGATACCCCAAAGATGGATTCCGGCCTACGCAAAGCTCTGAAAAGTGACCTACACGCAATACGAGAGGCATGTTGACTCGCACCAGCTTAAGCGATCAATTCGAGGCAAAGGCGTAGCGCGAGAAAACCGAATGTCCTTCGACGAAAGTAAATTCTATATCATAGAATACATAAAGAAAAACCATAAGGCCGCCATCAGCGCCCTGCCTGTCCTCGCGATCTTTTACAGCATAGTAGTCGCGATAATAAATGTTGGATTTATTGCAAGAATTGGGGCATGGACAGCACCGTTATTTTCTTTCCCAGACTTTCTACAAGCAAATTTTGGAATAATACGAAGCATTTTGTTCTATGTCGGCATTTGGTACATGTTCGAATTGGTCTTCATCAATGCGTGGCGATCGATTAATAAAGACGATATATCTAATCGATGGCAACCCATCAGATGGATCCTATTTGCAGGGAATGTAGTTTTAGAAGCATATCGCTATATGATCTCACGAGAAGGATGGGCCGGATATTTTGTTACAATTTGGATTGTTTGCGCATATTTATCTACAATTTTCATCAGCAAAGGAAATGGCATATTTCTAGATATGCTGCCAATGGCACTATGGATCATAGTATTTGGATATATGACTTCAAATAATATAGCCGAAAGCGGGCATATTTCTCTCGGAACAACAATATTTGCGGTAATTGCGATCGGGAATTTCGCATTTTCGCTCGGGTACTCCTGGGCTGAAAACAGTATAGTTAGCAAGGAAAACATTGTCTCTATCACATTCGATGACAATGTCTGCGTGTACGCGCGCTTACTTCGAAGCGTAAACGGTGGCATGATAATTCATAACGAATTTTCAAACGGCATCGAATTCCGGAAAGTTGACAAAATAAAGGTCATCAGCCATGGGCGAACTTGCATATAGTGGATGCTGGACGACATCCTGGCGTGATGGGTAATATTACTCGCGAAAAAATTCTCCACGACTTATTATAGACAGCATTTTACAGGGCGAATTCCAAATACTTTTATTACCCACTTGTCCACCGCGGAGAAAATGAAGGTTGAAAGGCAATGTTCTGAAATCAGGTCTATAGAATGCGACCTCACTTGCCTCTCGTTGCGCAATTCCCCCCCCTCACCCCCGCCCCCACTTCCCCTCGATATACTCCCCCACCATCCGCTTGAACTCCTCCGCGATCCCCGCGCCCTTCAGCGTCGCGACCTTCTTGCCGTCGACGAAGACCGGGGCGGAGGGGGCTTCGCCGGTGCCGGGGAGCGAGATGCCGATGTTCGCGTGTTTCGATTCGCCGGGGCCGTTGACGATGCAGCCCATCACCGCCACCTCCAGCGCCTCGACGCCCGGATACTTGCCCCGCCACTCCGGCATCGACTCGCGGATGTGCGTCTGGATGTCGTGGGCGAGCTCCTGGAACACCGTCGAGGTCGTCCGCCCGCAGCCCGGACAGGCCGCGACGATCGGCGCGAAGGCGCGCAGCCCCATCGTCTGCAGCAGTTCCTGCGCCGCGATCACCTCTTTCGTCCGGTCGCCGCCGGGCTCCGGGGTGAGCGAATAGCGGATCGTGTCGCCGATCCCCTGCTGCAACAGGATGCCGAGCGCCGCGGACGAGGCGACCAGCCCCTTCGACCCCATCCCCGCCTCGGTCAGCCCGAGATGGAGGGCGTGAGGAGCGCGCGCCGCGATCTCGCAGGAGACCTTCACCAGATCCTGGATCAGGCTGACCTTGGCCGAGACGACGATCTTGTCGCGCGCAAGGCCGATCTCCTCGGCGAGTTCCGCCGAGAGCACCGCCGACTGCACCATCGCCTCGTGCATCACCTCGCGGGCGGTGAGCGGGGCGCCCTTGGCGGTGTTCTCGTCCATCAGGCGAGTGAGCAGGTCCTGGTCGAGCGAGCCCCAGTTGACGCCGATGCGGACGGGCTTGGCGTGCCGGATCGCCGTCTCGACGATCGCCGCGAACTGGCGGTCGCGCTTGTCCTTGAAGCCGACGTTGCCGGGATTGATGCGATATTTCGCCAGAGCCGCGGCGCAGGCCGGGTGATCGGCGAGCAGCTTGTGGCCGATGTAGTGGAAGTCGCCGATCAGCGGCACGGTGACGCCCCAGGCATCGAGCCGGTCGCGGATCTTCGGCACGGCGGCGGCGGATTCGTCGCGGTCGACGGTCACCCGCACCAATTCCGACCCCGCCCGGGCCAGCGCCCGCACCTGCTCGGCGGTGGCGAAGACGTCCGCCGTGTCGGTGTTGGTCATCGACTGCACGACGATCGGCGCCCCGCCACCGATGACGACGCCGCCGACGTCGACGGCGACCGAGGTGCGGCGGGAAAGCGGCGTGGCGAGCGGATACATGGACGGCTCCGGACGGACTGGGACGTCGGGAGATGTCGCCGGATTCGTGACGCCGTCAAGACCGCGTGCCGCGCCGGATCAATTCTTGCGCGGCGACGGCATCAGAAGTCCGGCGAGCGCACCGAGCGACATCGATCCGAGCGCCACCAGCGCCTGGGGAATGTCGAACTTGCTCGCATCGGCGATCAGGAGAAACTTCGCACCGATGATCAGCACGATCAGGACCGTCACCAGCGACAGTACCACGACCGCGACCCGATAGGAGAACTTGTCCTCCGAGGCCGGGGTCGGCGGGGGAGGCGGATTCTCCCGTTTGACCTGATTGGCCAGTCCGTCGAGGGTCGAGATCGGATCGGACGCGATCTTCGCGACCAGCGATTTGTCGCTCTCGATCTTGTCGATGAGCAGATCGACGCTGCGTTTGGGCTGCGGGAGGGTCTGTGGGTCGGCCATGACGTCGTCCTCCACCGAAGAGAATTCTATCATAGGGCGAACCATGAAATTGCGCTACTCGAACGAGCTTTCCCTTCGTCGCGCCCGGTCGTCGTCCTCGTCACGAGCGAGCGAGCGGCCTTGCGCCGCCGACCGTTCTCGCTAGAGTGCCGGCCGAATTTCGCCTTTCCCTCCACGCGCAGCCCACGGGGACCCTACATGGCCGCGAACGACGTCAAGAAGGTGGTGCTGGCCTATTCCGGTGGCCTCGACACCTCGATCATCCTCAAGTGGCTGCAGGTCACCTACGGCTGCGAAGTCGTCACCTTCACCGCCGACCTCGGCCAGGGCGAGGAGCTGGAGCCGGCGCGCAAGAAGGCCGAGATGCTCGGCATCAAGGAGATCTTCATCGACGATCTGCGCGAGGAGTTCGTCCGCGACTTCGTCTTCCCGATGTTCCGCGCCAACGCCCAGTACGAGGGCGACTATCTGCTCGGCACCTCGATCGCCCGGCCGCTGATCGCCAAGCGCCAGATCGAGATCGCCCGTCAGGTCGGCGCCGACGCCGTCTGCCACGGCGCCACCGGCAAGGGCAACGATCAGGTCCGCTTCGAGCTCGGCTACTACGCGCTCGAGCCGGACATCAAGATCATCGCCCCCTGGCGCGAATGGGACTTCAAGTCGCGCGAGGCGCTGATCGACTTCGCCGAGAAGCACCAGATCCAGATCGCCAAGGACAAGCGCGGCGAGGCCCCCTTCTCGGTCGACGCCAACCTGCTGCACTCGTCGTCGGAAGGTAAGGTGCTCGAGGATCCGTGGGTCGAGCCGCCGGAATACGTCCACATGCGGACGATCTCGCCGAAGGAGGCGCCGGACGCCTCGACCGAGATCGTCGTCCGCTTCGAGAAGGGCGACGCGGTGGCGATCGACGGCGTCGAGATGTCTCCCGCCACGCTGCTCACCAGGCTCAACGAGCTCGGCCGCGACAACGGCATCGGCCGCCTCGACCTGGTCGAGAACCGCTTCGTCGGCATGAAGTCGCGCGGCGTCTACGAGACCCCGGGCGGCACCATCCTGCTCGCCGCCCATCGCGGCATCGAGTCCATCACCCTCGACCGCGGCGCCGCTCACCTCAAGGACGAGCTGATGCCGCGCTACGCCGAGCTGATCTACAACGGCTTCTGGTTCTCGCCGGAGCGCGAGATGCTGCAGGCGCTGATCGACAAGTGCCAGGAGGCGGTCACCGGCGAGGTGCGGCTCGAGCTCTACAAGGGCAACGTCCGCGTCACCGGCCGCCGCTCGCCCTGGTCGCTCTACGACCAGGAGCTGGTCACCTTCGAGGAAGGCAAGGTCGCCTACGACCACCGCGACGCCGCCGGCTTCATCAAGCTCAACGCCCTGCGCCTCCGGACGCTGGGCCGGCGGAAGAACCGCCTCGGGGCGTGATCCGGGCCGAACGATATGTGGCCATGACGGGCGGCGACCGCAGGGTTCGCCGCCCTCTCTTTTCATCCGCCGTGTTCGACCGCGGCGCCGTCGTGGACGATCCGTCGCTTCCACAGCCCCGCCGCGACCGCCACCGCCAGCATCGTCGGGAACACCACCTTCAGCCCGGTCACCGGGTCGGTGAACAGCGTCGCCGCGGTGCCGCCGAGGAAGCCGGTGCTCATCTGCAGGAAGCCCATCAGCGCCGAGGCCGAGCCGGCGGTCGTGGCGAAGGGGGCGAGCGCCGCGGTGGTCAGCGGCGGGATCACCAGCGCCATGGCGAAGGCGAAGACGCCGACCGGGATCATCACCGCCGCATAGCTCGCCGGCCACAGCACGCCGATCGCCAGCGTCGCCGCCGCGCCTGAGAACGACAGCACCAGGCCGGGCAGCACCATCCGGTCGGCCGACACCACCGCCATCAGCCGCCGGGCGAAGAGACCGCCGGCGAAGAACGACCCGGTCTGCGCCAACATGCCGACGCCGAAGGCGGTGGGTGTCAGGCTGACCCGGTCGATCAGCACGAAGGGCAGCATGGTGCCGAGCGAGTAGATCGGCCCGACCGAGAAGGAGATGGCGAGCGCCGGAGCGAGGAAGCGTCGATCCCCGAGGAGGCTGCGATAGGTGGCGAGCACCCGGCCCGGCCGGGCGAGCGCCGGATCGGGCGTCCGATTGGTCTCCGGCAGGGCGAAGTAGACCGACGCCAGCGCGCCGGCGCCGAACACCGTCATGGCGACGAACACCGCATGCCAGCCGAGCGTCTGGGAGAGCAGGCCGCCGATGGTCGGGGCGATCGCCGGCCCGGCCGCCAGCACGATGCCGATGGCGTTCATCACCCGGGCCGACTCCTGCCCGGTGAAGAGATCGCGCACCACCGCCCGGCTGATCGCCACCCCGACCGCCGCGCCGACGCCCTGGACGAGCCGCGCCGCGATCAACACCTCGACCGTGCCGGCGAGGCTCGCCGCGACGCCGGCCACGGTGTAGAGCGCCAGGAAGGCGAAGGCGATCGGCCGCCGGCCGTAGGCGTCGGAGAGCGGCCCGCACACCAGCTGCGCCAGGGCGAAACCGGCGAAATAAGCGGAGAGCGACAGCTTGATCGTCGCCATGGTGGTGCCGAGCGCCGTGACCAGCGCCGGCATCGCCGGGGTGTAGAGCGCCATCGACACCGAAGCGATGGCGGTGAGGAGCCCACCGATCAGCGTGGCGCGCGCCGGCGACACCGCCGGCCGAGAGGTCTCGCTCATCACCGCCCCTCCCCAATGTCGAATCCGGCGAGATTGGCCCTGACCCGCGTCAGGAGACCGCGCAGCGCCGCCGCCTCGTCGGCCGAGACCCCCGCCGTCTGCGCCGCCCTGATCCCGGCCGAGATCGCCCTGAGCTCTTCCAACACCGGCGCCGCCCGCTCCGTCGGAAAGACCAGCTTCGCCCGCCGATCGCCCGGATCCGCTCGCCGCTCGACCAGTCCGCGCCCGCCCAGCCGGTCGAGATGGCCGACCAGCGTCATCGGCTCGATGTAGAGCCGCTCGGCGAGCTGTGCCTGCCTCAGACCCGGGTTGTCGACGATGGTGATCAGCACCCGCACCTCGGCCGAGCCGAAATCGTGACCGGCGCGCGCCCAGGCGGTCTCCAGCCGCCGCCAGAACAGCCGCGCCACGTCGGAGAAGAGAAAGGCGAGGGGTTCCTCGCTCGGGTCGTTCATCGGTCGCCCCATGAAATTCGTCGCCCATAAAATAAGGATACCTTATGATATGTCCAGTCCGGTCGTCACGAAATCGTCTCGGTGGGCTCTCATCGTCCGCTCCCGACCGGAGCAGCCCGTCTCTCGCGCTTGCGAAAAATCGGCTAAACGAGTAGAGACGGCGCAAATCCGTGACAGATCATCGAACAGAACGCGGGCGGCGCGACATGACGCGCGAGCCCCGGAACCGGCAGGCGTTCCCATGAAGCTCCGCAACATCGCCATCATCGCGCACGTCGACCACGGCAAGACCACCCTCGTCGACGAGCTCCTCAAGCAGTCCGGCACCTACCGCGAGAACCAGAAGGTCGCCGAGCGCGTGATGGATTCGAACGAGCTGGAGAAGGAGCGCGGCATCACCATCCTGGCCAAGGCGACCTCGATCGTCTGGAAGGACACCCACATCAACATCGTCGACACCCCCGGCCACGCCGACTTCGGCGGCGAGGTCGAGCGCATCCTCAACATGGTGGACGGCGCCATCGTGCTGGTCGACGCCGCCGAGGGTCCGATGCCGCAGACCAAGTTCGTGGTCGGCAAGGCGCTGAAGGTGGGTCTGCGCCCGATCGTCGCCATCAACAAGGTCGATCGCCACGACGCCCGCGCCCAGGAGGTGGTCAACGAGGTCTTCGATCTCTTCGCCGCCCTCGACGCCAGCGAAGAGCAGCTCGACTTCCCGATCCTCTACGGCTCCGGCCGCTCCGGTTGGATGGCCTATTCACCGGAAGGGCCCGAGACCGACGGCATGGCGCCGCTGCTCGACCTCGTCCTCTCCCACGTGCCCGAGCCGCACGTCGAAGAGGGCGCCTTCCGCATGATCGGCACCATCCTCGAGGCCAATCCCTTCCTCGGCCGCATCATCACCGGCCGCATCTCGTCGGGGTCGGTGAAGCCCAACCAGACGATCAAAGTGCTGCACCACGACGGCACTGTGCTCGAACAGGGCCGCGTCTCCAAGATCCTCGCCTTTCGCGGCCTGGAGCGTCAGCCGATCGACCTCGGTGAGGCGGGCGACATCGTCGCCATCGCCGGTCTGTCCAAGGGCACCGTCGCCGACACCTACTGCGACCTTTCGATCACCGAGCCGATGCACGCTCAGCCGATCGACCCGCCGACCGTCACCATGAGCTTCCTGGTCAACGATTCGCCCCTCGCCGGCACCGAAGGCGACAAGGTGACGAGCCGCGTCATCCGCGACCGCCTGATGAAGGAGGCCGAGGGCAACGTCGCGCTGCGCATCGAGGAATCCGAGGACAAGGACTCGTTCTTCGTCTCCGGCCGCGGCGAGTTGCAGCTCGCCGTGCTGATCGAGACCATGCGCCGCGAGGGCTTCGAGCTCGCCGTGTCGCGCCCGCGCGTCGTCATGAAGAAGGACGAGGCGACCGGCGAGACGCTCGAGCCGATCGAAGAGGTGCTGATCGACGTCGACGAGGAGTTCTCCGGCGTCGTCGTCCAGAAGATGGCCGAGCGCAAGGCCGACATGGTCGAGATGCGGCCGTCGGGCGGTCACCGCCTGCGCCTGGTCTTCTACGCCCCGACCCGCGGCCTGATCGGCTACCAGTCGGAGCTGATGACCGACACCCGCGGCACCGCCATCATGAACCGCCTCTTCCACGACTACGCCCCCTACAAGGGCGAGATCGCCGGCCGCCGCAACGGCGTGCTGATCTCCAACGACCAGGGCGAATCCGTCGCCTACGCCATGTGGAAGCTGGAAGACCGCGGCCCGATGATGATCGAGCCGGGCACCAAGGTCTATCGCGGCATGATCGTCGGCGAGCACACCCGCGACAACGATCTCGAGATCAACGTCCTCAAGGGCAAGCAGCTCACCAACATCCGCGCCGCCGGCAAGGACGAGGCGGTGAAGCTGACCCCGCCGATCCGCATGACGCTGGAGCGGGCCCTGGCCTGGATCCAGGACGACGAGCTGATGGAAGTCACCCCGAAGTCGATCCGCCTGCGCAAGCTCCATCTCGACCCCAACGACCGCAAGCGCTTCGCCAAGCAGAGCGCCTGAGCGGCCGCGTCGTATCGCCGACAGAAGGCCGGGTCTCGTCCGTCGACGAGGCCCGGTTTTTTATTTTCAGAATACTGTTTCTTCATTGGAATGCGAAGGGATGCGATTGATCGCATATTAAAAAGTTAGTGCAGCATCTAATATTACTCGGAGTAGGTGTAACTGCGCTCTTGTTGAAATCAATCGAAGTAGCAACATTATCATGTCCTCTGGGGCTATCGAAGCTCTTAACCCATCGTGGTACCATATCGTATACGTGATTATTGCTCATGATTTGGGATAAAGTGAAATGTCCGGAGCCAAAGAAACCTGCACCCCCAATAAGATAGACTCGTCAAATCAATTAATGAAGTCATTATATATGGAGTATTTAGATAAATACTACAGCAATTCAAACTCAGCGGAAATTTTCAAAAGGGAAATAGATTTCAATAATTTCAAATGCCTTGATACTAGTATTAACTTCGATGAAACAACAAAATTACTAGAACGATTGCTTTTACAATATTCAGCCTTGGAAAATATCCAACGAATACAGGGTCATGGGATTTCGAGTAAAAATATCGACCATAACGAAGCCGATAATTACAATAGACAAGATTCGAGTAGTGACTTATCGAATCAAGATACAAGATTCAATACGGAAAATGGGGTACCCTCATCGGAGGAAATGAACAAAGAAGATTATAAAAAAGAAAGTCACACAATATCAAATGCCAAGAAGCAGAATATCATAGCAGCAGATCTATTAGTAGAATTATCAGCCATTTATTTAGAATATGACGCTATCGGCTACATTAGACAGGGCAGAAAATTTTTCACGATGGCGATAACAATGATAACGTTTGGTATATTCGTTTCTTCTATCCCTTTTATCAAGCAATTTATTGGCGCCGAAACTGCTAATACTATAATAGGTTCTATATTGTATACGAATGAAACTCAGATAAATTCCTGGGTTGCACTTATAGTATCGGTAATTAAAAGTATTACGTTCTATGGATTTATTATGTTATTTGTAATTATTTGTATTCGCCTTGGAAGGGCGCAGATGGACCAAGCTGAGCGCTTGCGAGAGCGGCGTCACGCATTGCGACAGGGCCGCCTATATATTCACCTAAGGGATGGGGAAATGACGGTCAGGGAGCTTCAAGAGGCATTTGACTGGGAGGCTTCCAAAGGAAATGCGTTTAAAAATCTACCAACCGAGGCCCTCGTCCCTTGGATGACAGTTATAAGCGAGACACTTAAGGCGATTCCCGAGGCTATCAAGAAGGTCCAGGGAGTAAAAGACTGAGGGCAATTCACTTTGCGGGAGCAGTCGCTACGTTCGACTATCGAGGGCAAATCGGGAACAGCCCATCCACTACCTCGATCCCTTGAAATTGGGGCAGATAAAGATTTCTGTCGGGCGACGAGGCCGGATCTCAGGAGGCAACGAACTCATCCCCCCTCCCCGGCACACATCTTGCGAATTCCTCCCAAGAGAGATCCGCACGGCCCACACCGTGTCGGATTGCCGACGACGGAGGACGACATGCCGCAGGCCATCGCAACTTTACTTATTGCGAGTGATTATCAAAAGCGATATCAACGGGCACGTTCGATCGTCGGAGCCCGTCTCATGATCCCCACCCGTGAATCCGCCTTCGCCGCCCCGGCCGGCGCGCCTCTCGACCGCCTCGGCCGCCGCTCGCGCGGTTGGTCCGGTTGGGTCACCGGCCTCACCCCGACCGACGCTCTCACCATTCCCTGGACCGAGATGGAGCGCCGCCTGCTGGAGATGGGCTTCGTCGAGGGCGCCAGGGTCGAGATCCTGCACGAAGGCCCCTTCGGCCGCGATCCCCTCGCCGTCCGCGTCGACGACCTCACGGTGGCGCTGCGCCGCCGCGAGGCCGATGTCGTCCTCGTCGCCGAGGGTTGAGGCATGAACGGTCCCGCCGCTCCCGAGATCGCCCTGGTCGGTTGCCCCAATTCCGGTAAGACCTCGCTGTTCAACGCCCTCACCGGCTCGCGCCAGAAGGTGGCCAACTACGCCGGCGTCACCGTCGAGCGCAAGGAAGGCTCCTTCGTCACCCCCGCCGGTCGGCCGGTGAAGATCCTCGATCTGCCCGGCACCTATTCCCTGCGTGGCCGCAGCCCCGACGAGGTGATCACCCGCGACGTCGTCCTCGGTCGGCTCGACGGCGAGGAGATCCCCGACGCCGTCGTCTGCGTCGCCGACGCCACCAATCTGCGCCTCGTCCTGCGCCTGGTGATGGAACTGAAGGCCGTCGGCCGGCCGATGGTGCTCGCGCTCAACATGATGGACATCGTCGCCCGCCAGGGCGGCCGTATCGACGTCGACCGACTGTCGAAGGAACTGGGGATCTCGGTGGTCGAGACCGTCGCGGTGAAACGCGGCGGCACCGCCGCCCTCCTCGCCGCCATCGACGAGCTTCCCCTGCTGGAGGACCCGCCGACCGAACACGGCTGGCGTGAACCCACCGCCGCCGAGATCCGCGCCGCCCATGCCGAGGCGGCCCGCATCCTCCACGACTGCGCCTTCCATCCCGGCAACGAGCACCTCACCCGCAAGCTCGACACGGTGTTGCTCCACCCGGTCGCCGGCGTCGTCATCCTGCTCGCCGTGCTGTTCCTGATGTTCCAGGCGGTCTTCTCCTGGGCGACCCCGGCGATGGACCTGATCAAGGCCGGCATCGAGGCGGCCGGTGTCGGGGTCGGCGAGATCCTGCCGGACGGGATGTTGCGTAGCCTGATCGTCGACGGCGTCTTCGCCGGTGTCGGCGCGGTGCTGGTCTTCCTGCCGCAGATCGTCATCCTGTTCTTCTTCATCATCCTCCTGGAAGACTTCGGCTACATGGCGCGGGCGGCCTTCCTGATGGATCGCCTGATGGCCGGCACCGGCCTGCACGGCCGCGCTTTCATCCCGCTGCTGTCGTCCTTCGCCTGTGCCATTCCCGGCATCATGGCGGCGCGCGTCATCGAGAACCGGCGCGATCGCATCGCCACCATCCTGGTGGCGCCGCTGATGACCTGTTCGGCCCGCCTGCCGGTCTACACCCTGATCATCGCCGCCTTCGTGCCGGACGAGACCATTCTCGGCGGCGTCGGACTGCAGGGCCTGGTGATGTTCGGTCTCTTCGCCACCGGCATCCTGTCGGCGTTGGCGGTGGCCTTCATCCTGAAGAAGCTCGTCTGGCGCGAGGCGACCGAGCCCTTCATCATGGAACTGCCGGACTACAAGATGCCGGCTCCGGCCAACGTGGCGCTCGGTCTGTGGATCCGCGCCGGCGCCTTCCTGCGCCGCGCCGGCACCGTCATCCTGGCGCTGATGATCCTGATCTGGTTCCTGTCGAGCTTTCCGGCACCACCGGAAGGCGCCACCGGTCCGGCCATCGATTTCTCCGTCGCCGGTCGCATCGGTCACTTTCTCGCACCGATCTTCGAACCGATCGGCTTCAATTGGCAGATCGTCGTGGCACTGATCCCCGGCATGGCGGCGCGCGAGGTCGCGGTCGGCGTGCTCGCCACCGTCTATGCCCTCTCCGCCACCGGCGAAGAAGCCCGCCAGGCGCTGCAGCCGATCCTCTCCGCCGCCTGGTCGCTGCCGACGGCGCTCTCCTTCCTGGTCTGGTACGTCTTCGCGCCGCAATGCCTGTCGACGCTGGCGGTGGTCCGTCGCGAGACCAACTCCCGCGTCTGGCCGACGGTGATGTTCGTCTACATGTTCGTTCTCGCCTATGCCGCCTCCTTCGCCACCTACCACATCGCCGGAGCCCTCCTGAGATGAACGAGATGACGATCGTCTACGGCATCGTTCTCGGTGCCGCTGCCTTCCTCGCCCTACGTTGGCTGCCGGCGAGCCTCCGCGCCCGCGTTGGCCTGAAGGACGGTGCCGCCTGCGCCTCCAAGGCGAGCTGCGGCTCCAAGAACTGCGACGGCTGCCACTGATCGGCTCTGCGGCCACACCCCTGGCGCCGCGCCGTCCATCGCATAGACTGGCTCTCCGACCACCGCGGGCGCGTCCTTCGCCCGCGGTGCCGACTTCCGGGGAGTCCCATGCCGATCGCCAAGACCGACTTCTACATCGACGGCGCCTGGGTGGCGCCCGCCACGCCGCGCACCCTCGAGGTCATCGACCCCTCCGACGAATCGGTCGCCGCGGTGATCTCGCTCGGCTCGGCCGCGGACGTCGATCGCGCCGTCGCCGCCGCCCGTCGCGCCTTCCCCGCCTGGGCCGAGACCCCCCTCGCCGAGCGCCGCGCTGCCCTGGTCCGACTGGAGGAGGTCTATCGCGCCCGCCACGACGAGATGGCCGAGGCGATCTCCGAGGAGATGGGCGCCCCCATCGACTTCGCCCGCCGCGCCCAGGCCGCCGCCGGCATCGAAGAGATCCGGGGAGCGCTCGCGGCTCTCGATCGCTTCCGCTTCGAGCGGCCGCTGAACCCCGACGGCTCCGGCGACCGGCTGCTGTGGGAGCCGATCGGCGTCTGCGGTCTGATCACGCCGTGGAACTGGCCGATGAACCAGATCGCGCTGAAAGTCGCCCCGGCGGTCGCCGTCGGCTGCACCGTGGTGCTGAAGCCCTCCGAGATCGCACCGCTCTCCGGCCTGCTCTTCGCCGAGATGATGCACGAGGCCGGCTTCCCCGCCGGCGTCTTCAACCTCGTCAACGGCGACGGCCCGACCGTCGGCGAGGCGATGTCGAACCATCCGGGCATCGACATGATGAGCTTCACCGGCTCGACCCGGGCCGGCATCGCGGTGATGCGCGCCTCCGCCGGCACGGTGAAGAAGGTGGCGCTCGAGCTCGGCGGCAAGTCGCCCAACCTGATCTTCGCCGACTGTGACGTCGAGGCGGCGGTGAAGCGCGGCACGCTCGCCGTGATGGGCAACTCCGGCCAGTCCTGCAACGCCCCGACCCGCATGCTGGTCGAGCGCCCCGTCTACGACGAGGCGGTCGAAGTCGCCGCCCGCGTCGCCGCCGCCACCGAGGTCGGTCCGGCCTCGAAGCCCGGCCGCCACATCGGTCCGGTGATCTCCGAGGCCCAACGCGACAAGATCCGCAACCTCATCCGCATCGGTATCCAGGAGGGTGCCCGCCTCGTCGCCGGCGGCCCCGAGGCACCGGAAGGGCTGGAGAAGGGATACTTCATCCGCCCGACCGTCTTCGCCGACGTGACCAACGACATGACCATCGCGCGGGAGGAGATCTTCGGACCGGTGCTGTCGATCATCCCCTTCGACACCGAAGAGGAGGCGATCGCCATCGCCAACGACACGCCCTACGGCCTGTCGTCGCGGCTCGAGACCGGCGACCCGGCCCGCGTCCGCCGCGTCGCCCGGGCGCTGCGCGCCGGCATGGTCCACGTCAACGGCGTGCCCCGCACCCCCGGCGCCCCCTTCGGCGGCTACAAACAGTCCGGCATCGGCCGCGAAGGCGGCACCTTCGGCCTCGAGGACTTCCTGGAGCTGAAGTCGGTGACGGGATGGCCGGATCCGGCGTGACGTCGCCTCATACCGAGTTCATGAAGTTTCGACCTGTTCGAAACTTCGTGAGCGAAGGCAAGCCCGAACGGGCGTCGGCCGATCAGGCCGTAACGCTCATGAAATTCGGACCGGTCGAACGTCCGGTGCGCCGTCTCACGCCGAGGTCGCGAACCTCGGGTGCAGCCGGCCGACGATCGGTGGGACGCGCGCCACGCCGCGCCCCATGCCGACCGTCAGTCCGCCGCCGCGCGACGCCTCGAGGTCGAAGGTCTCCTCGACGATGTAGGGACCACCGCCGCGCGACGCCTTCGACGAATAGAGGACGAAGCGTTCCGCCGTCCACGCGCCGCCCGAGAAGCCGCCGCGCAACGCCAGCCACTGCGCCACGGCGGAATGCGACACCGCCTTGCAGCGGGCGATGGTGACGTGCGGCAGGAACTTGCGCGCCTCCGCCGGCAGACCCAGCCGCTGGCAGATACGTTCGTGTTCCGCCTGCAGCTCGATCAGCGCCGGCGTCGGCGTCACCTTGGCGATCAGCGAATGCGGCTGCCGCCCGCCGAAGACGGTCACCCCCTCGATCCTCAGGTCGAATCGCGTCCGCCGCACCCGCTTCAATTCATGGACGATCTCGTCGGCCGTCGGCTCGTCGATGTCGCCGATGAAGCGCAGCGTGACGTGGTAGTTCTCCACGTCGATCCATTTGGCGCCGGGCAGCCCGCCGCGCAGGAAGGACAGCGACAGGCCGAGATCGGCGGGCAGTTCGAGACCGGTGAAGAGGCGCGGCATCGTCTGGTCCCTCCGGTCTCGCCGGAGCGCCGGGGATCCGGCCCTCCGGGGTCGGTCCCGCGGTCGAATCGCTTCGCCGCGATGCACCCGAGGCGAAGCGTAGCGGAGCACCGACTCATCGCAAGCCCGTGGCGAATCGAGACGATTCGCACACCGACGACCGCGGCGGAAATGTCACGGCTGACGTAGGGTCATCCAGCCGCGCGGGAACGCTGCTGCATCCCGACGTCGAAGAAAGCGCGGATATCGAATCTACGCCGCGATACGAGGAATGCGCACGTCGCCGTCGATCGTTCCGAATGATCGACGGGTTCACACGTCGAACACCGCCTTGACCGGTACATGATCCGACGGCCGCTCCCAGCCGCGTGCCTCGCGCAGCACCTCGACGCCGAGAAGCCGGCCGTCGAGATGCGGGCTCGCCCAGACGTGATCGAGCCGACGGCCCTTGTCGGCGGCACTCCAATCCGCCGCCCGGTAGCTCCACCAGGTGTAGAGCTTCTCGGTCTCCGGCACGAAGCGGCGCATCACGTCGATCCAGGCGCCGCCGTTGCGGATGGACTCGAAGGCCTCGGTCTCGATCGGGGTATGGGAGACCACCTTGAGCAGTGCCTTGTGCGACCAGACGTCTTGCGTGAGCGGGGCGATGTTGAGATCGCCGACGACGATCGACGGCCGCACCGTTGCCCCCGATCCGAGCCAGGTCTTCAGCTCGGCGAGAAAGGCGAGTTTGTGGGCGAACTTGTCGTTCGCCACCGGATCGGGCTCGTCGCCGCCGGCGGGGATGTAGAAGTCGTGCAGCTCGAGCGGCCCGAGGGCGCTGTCGAGCGTCACCGCGAGATGGCGCGCGTCGCCTTTCTCGCAGAAATCGCGTTTGTCGACGCTCGCGAACGGCCGCTTCGAGACGATCGCCACCCCGTGGTAGCCCTTCTGGCCGTGGATCGCCACGTGCTCGTAGCCGAGGCGGCGGAAAGCGGCGGTCGGAAACGACCCGTCCGGGCACTTGGTCTCCTGCAGGCACAGGACGTCGGGGGCGTGTTCCTCGAGGTAGCGCTCGACGAGCGGCAGCCGCAGGCGGACGGAATTGATGTTCCAGGTGGTGATCGCGAGCGGCAAGGCGGGTCCTCGGCGGTGGGGATCCCACCGCCGGCGCGCGCGCCCGCGAGGGAGGTCAGCGGATGATGGTGCGGTCGATCTTGAACAGCTTCTCGTCGGCCGGCTGGTTGGCGGTGACGTTGTAGACCGCCACCGAGGTATCGTAGCCCTGCGCGTCGGTCACCGTCCATTGCTTCAGTTCGGAGGTCTTGCGGTCGAAGACCATGGTCAGCCGGCCGTCGCCGAACACCGTCGACTGCTCCAGCACCACCGATACCAGATCCGGTTCGATCGACACCTTGGTGACATTGGCTTCCGACGTCAGGTCGATCCGGTCGGCGAGCAGGAAGCGGAGCGGCGTCTTCGACAGCGGATAGAGGTCCTGGGTCTGGTTCTTGATGTCGCGGACGATGACGTCGACGCCGTCGGCGATGATGTCGAGATGCGACGGCTTGGCGTAGATGAAGCGGATCTTGCCCGGCCGCGCCAGATGGAACTCGCCGCCCGACTTCTCGCCGTCGGGGCCGAACTGTACGAACTCGCCGGTGAGGGTGCGGACCGAGTTGAAGTACTTGTTGATCGCGCCGAGCGACTCCTTCTGCTGGGCGGAGAGACCGGCGGGCTTCACGCCGGCGCTCGGCGCGGCGATCACCGTCGGCGCGCCCGGCTTCGGCGCCTGCTGAGCCGAAGCCGCGACCGGCGCGAGCACCAGGACCGCGGCCGCGGCGACGCCGGCGAGGACGCGGCGGGAGAAGAAGTAAGCGGTCATCGTCGGATCCTCGCTGGAGTCTTCGTCGTGGAAGGGTCGACGATTCGCCGGCCCTCCCTGTCTGTTCGGCGGGTGCTACCCCACCATCGTGGCGGAACGGCGATGCCGGCGGTCACTCGCCCTCGCCCACCAGGATCTCGCGTTTGCCGGCATGGTTGGCCGGCCCGACCAGCCCCTCGCGCTCCATCCGCTCGATCAGCGAGGCGGCGCGGTTGTAGCCGATCTGCAGGCGGCGCTGGATGTAGGAGGTCGAGGCCTTGCGATCGCGTAGCACCAGCGCCACCGCCTTGTCGTAGAGATCGGCCGATTCCTCCAGCCCCCCCATCTCGTCGCCGGGAACCGCCTCGTCCTCTTCCGCCGTGATCGCCTCGAGATACTGGGGCGCCCCCTGCTTCTTCAGGTGCGCCACGATCTTCTCCACCTCCTCGTCGGAGATGAAGGGCCCGTGGACACGCTGGATGCGGCCGCCCCCGGCCATGAACAGCATGTCGCCCTGACCGAGCAGTTGCTCGGCCCCCTGTTCGCCGAGGATGGTGCGACTGTCGATCTTGGAGGTGACCTGGAAGGAGATGCGGGTCGGGAAGTTGGCCTTGATCGTGCCGGTGATGACGTCGACCGAGGGTCGCTGCGTCGCCATGACGATGTGGATGCCGGCGGCGCGCGCCATCTGGGCGAGACGTTGGATCGCTCCTTCGATCTCCTTGCCGGCCACCATCATCAGATCTGCCATCTCGTCGACCACGACGACGATGAAGGGCAGCGGCTCGAGCGCCAGCTCCTCCTGCTCGAAGATCGGCTCGCCGGTGGTGCGGTGGAAGCCGGTCTGTACCTCGCGGGTCAACACCTCGCCGCGGGCGTTGGCTTCGGCGACGCGGGCGTTGAAGCCGTCGATGTTGCGCACCCCGAGCTTGGACATCTTGCGATAGCGGTCCTCCATCTCGCGCACCGTCCACTTCAGCGCCACCACCGCCTTCTTCGGGTCGGTGACGACGGGGGTGAGCAGGTGCGGGATGTTGTCGTAGACCGACAGCTCCAGCATCTTCGGGTCGATCATGATCAGCCGGCACTGCTGCGGCGTCAGCCGGTAGAGCAGCGACACGATCATCGTGTTGATCGCCACCGACTTGCCCGAGCCGGTGGTGCCGGCGACGAGCAGATGCGGCATCCGGGCGAGATCGGCGATGACCGATTCGCCGCCGATGGTCTTGCCCAGGCAGAAAGCGAGCTTGGCCTTGGTGTGCTCGAAGTCGCGGCTGGAGAGCAACTCGCGCAGATAGACCGTCTCGCGTCGCTGGTTGGGCAGTTCGATGCCGATGACGTTGCGCCCCGGTACCACTGCCACACGCGCCGAAACCGCGCTCATCGAACGGGCGATGTCGTCGGCCAGCCCGATGACGCGGGAGGACTTCACCCCCGGCGCCGGCTCGAGCTCGTAGAGCGTCACCACCGGCCCGGGTCGAACATGGTTGATCTCGCCCTTGATGCCGAAGTCGTCGAGCACGCCTTCGAGCGTGCCGGCGTTGCCCTCGAGGATGTCCTCGGAGAGATCGCGGTCCGGCCCCATCCGCTTCGGTTCGGCGAGCAGCGACAACGGTGGAAACTGCCAGCCGCGCGCCGTCTCGACCACGTCGTCGCGCATTCCGACGTCACGTGCGCCCGGTTTGCCGGGTGTCGGCGGTTTGGCTGCCGGCGTCACCGCGATGCGACGGTCGCCGGCGAGATGAGCCGCCGGACCGCGCGACGACACCTGCGGCGCCGCAACCCGCGGCGCCGGAGCCGGCGCGGACGGAGGTGGTGCCGCGAAATCGGCCTCGAACGGCGGCTCGTCGTCCTCCCGGTGCGGGTCCGGCTGCGGCGCCGGCGGCGGGGCGACCCGGGGCGCGGCCGGACGAGGCGCCGGCGCGAAACCCGGCTCCACCCGTTGGCCGGCCGAACGTGTCCTGAGACCGACGCTCGGGCGCGGCGGCTCGTCGACCGCATCGTCGCGATCGGCACCACGCCGGCGCAGCCGATCGAGGAGTCGGCCGAGCGAGAAGCCGTGGCGACGGGTGTCGAGCATGGAGGAGCGCAGCCCGACGAGCCGCAGCAGGTTGGCGCGCGCCACCATGAAGGCATGGTGGAGATGGGCGAGCGGCATGAAGCCGCCGCGATCGTCGTCCCAGGTCTCGTCGTCGTCCGCCACTTCGGTCGGATCGGGGCCGACCCAGGTGAGCGCTCGCGCATCGGCATAGACCGCGATGCCGCCGAAGCCGGCGATCAGGGCGAAACGGACGATCTCGCCCTCGCCGAAGAGCCGTTCGGGCAGGCGGATCAGCATGTCGCCGATCACTCCGCCGAGCCCGACCGGTAGCGGCCAGCCGGTGGCGAGCGGCAACGCCGCGAATGCGCCGGCGCCGGCGAGCGTGGCGATGGCCCACCACACGGCGAAGCGACGATCGAAGCTGCTCTCCTGCCCGGAGAGCAGGCGCCAACCGATCACCAGGAACGGCGGCAGCATCGTCGCCGAAGCGAGTCCGAAGAGCTGCATCATGAGGTCGGCGATCGAAGCCCCGAAGAAACCGAGCGCGTTGTGGGCGGGCGCCCGCGTCGCGTTGGACAGGCTGGGATCGGCCGCCGACCAGGTGGCGAGCGCCGCCGCCACCGCAGCGAGCCCGGCGATGATGGCGAGCCCGGCCGCACCGCGCAGGTTCCGGGCGAGCAACCGCCGCATGTCCTGAGCGGGAGCCGAACGGGAGGTCACCGAACGTGCCGAACGCATGAGGGAGCGTCCCTTTTCTGTTTCGGTCTCAGCCGAGGGTTTCGACGATGCGGCCGAGCGCTTCTTCCGTCAGCGCCGGTGATTCGACCATGGCGACCCTGAGATAGGCCCCGCCGGGATCGTGTCCGTCGGTGGACGGCCCGCAGAGATAGGCGCCGGGCACGGTGCGCACCCCCGCCTCCCGCCACAGCCGTACCGCCACCGCCACACCACCGCCGAACGCCGACACGTCGAGCCACAGGAAGAAGCCGCCGGGCGGCGTGGCGTAGCCGTAGCGCGCGCCGAGGATGCGCGTCGCCAGATCGAACTTGGCGTCGTAGAGCCGGCGGTTCTCGATCACATGGGCCTCGTCGCCGAAGGCCGCCACCGCCACCGCTTGCACCGGTCCCGGCACCTGAGGCGCCGCCATGTTGCGGAACCCCACCCAGGTCCGCAGGAACTCCGGGTCGCCGGCGGCGAAGCCGCAGCGCAGCCCCGGCAGGTTCGATCGCTTCGACAGCGAATTGAAGGTCACCACACGGGCGAGCCCGGCGCCGAGATCGTGCGCCGCCGCGAGCACGCCGACCGGCGCGGCGTCACCGCGGTAGATCTCCGAGTAGCACTCGTCGGCGAACAGCATGAAGTCGTACGCCCGTGCGATCTCGATCACCCGCCGCCAGGCGGCCCGGCTCGCCACCGCGCCCTGCGGATTGGCGGGTGAGGCGTAGTAGAGCGCCACCGCCCGTGCCAGAAGGTCGGCGGGAAGCGCATCGAGATCGGGCAGGAAACCGGTTTCTCGGCCGGCGTCGATCAGCACCGGCTCGCAACCCGCCGCCACCGCGCCGGCGGCATAGGCCTGGTAGAACGGATTGGGCAGCAGAATCACCGGGCGCATCGTCGCCTTGGTCGACCGCCGCTTCGCCTCCAACGCGGCGAAGAACAGGCCCTCGCGCGAACCGTTGAGCGGCAGTACGCCGTGTTCCGGGTCGACCGCCCCGGTGAGCCCGTGGCGCCGATCGAGCCAACCCGCCACCGCTCGGCGGAAGCCGTCGCTGCCCTTGATCGCCGGATAGCGGCCGAACCCTTCGATCTCGCGGGCGAGTACCGGTCCGACGAAGCCGGGGACCGGATGGCGCGGCTCACCGACCGTCAGATTGATCGGCGCGCGTCCCGGGTCGATCGGCGCCAACAGGTCGGCGAGCCGTTGGAACGGTGACACGAAGGCCGTCGGCGCCGCCTCGGCGGCCGGGTTCGGAGAAGGGTTGGACGATACGGTCATGGCACTCGGGTCGCGGGTTGTCGGTCCCGAGCCTAGAGGGCGACGGTTAAGGCCCTGTTAACCAAGCGACGCTGCTGCCCTCTCGATCACCCGCTCGCCCGCCGTCGCCGAAAAGAAGACCCCGAACGGCGGACCGTCCGGGGTCGTGAAGTCAGGGAGGATGCGGAAGGGGCCGGCGATGAACCGTCGGCCCCGATTCGTGTCAGTTGTAGGCGCGCTCGCCGTGGGTCGAGATGTCGAGACCCTCGCGCTCGGCCTGCTCGCTGACGCGGACACCGAAGATCGCCTTGATGATGATCAGCGCGACGAGCGAGACGACGCCCGAGACCACCACCGAGGTGCAGACCGCCCACAGCTGAGCGACGACCTGGTCGCCGAGGACGTAGGGCACCATCGTCGTCGTCGCGTCGACTGCGGCGTAGTTGGTGACGCCGACGCCACCGAGAGCCGGGTTGACGAAGACGCCGGTCAGGAGGGCACCGACGATACCGCCGACACCGTGCACGCCGAAGACGTCCAAGCTGTCGTCGTACTTGAACAGGCCCTTGAGCCAGGTGACGGCCCAGAAGCAGATCACACCGGCGGCGATGCCGATGGCGATGGCACCCATCGGGCCGGCGAAGCCCGAGGCCGGGGTGACGGCGACGAGACCGGCGACCGCACCGGAGACACCACCCAGCGCCGAGGCATGACCGCGAGCCAGCCACTCCACGAAGGTCCAGGCCAGAGCCGCAGCGGCGGTGGCGACGATCGTGTTGAGGAAGGCGAGGCCGGTCAGGCCGTTGGCCTCGAGGTTGGAGCCGGCGTTGAAGCCGAACCAGCCGACCCACAGCAGGCAGGCGCCGATGACGGTGAGCGGCAGGTTGTGCGGCGCCATGTTGTCCTTGCCGAGGCCGACGCGCGGCCCGAGGACGATGGCGGCGACGAGGCCCGCGATACCGGCGTTGATGTGCACCACGGTGCCGCCGGCGAAGTCGAGAGCGCCCTTGTTGAACAGGAAGCCGGCGGTGGCACCGACGGCGCCGCCGAACTCGTCGAGAACGGCCTGGATCTTGGTCTTGTCGTCGCCGGCGGCGGCGAGCAGATCGAGGAACTTCTTCGCCGACTCCTCACCGATGGCCGCCTTGATCGTGTCGAGGTTGCCGGTCGCCAGGGTGTAGGCGTCCGGGCCGGCCCAGAACCACACCATGTGGGCGATCGGCAGGTAGGAGAAGGTGAACCAGATGGCCAGGAACAGCAGCACCGCGCCGAACTTCATGCGCTCGGCGAAGGCGCCGACGATGAGGGCCGGGGTGATGGCGGCGAAGGTCAGCTGGAAGATGACGTAGACGATCTCCGGAATGACCACGCCCTTGGAGAAGGTCGCGGCGTTGGCGAAGGTCATGCCGGCGGTGCCGTCGGGGGTCAGGACACCCTTCAGGAACAGCTTGTCGAAGCCGCCGATGAAGGGGTTCAGCCCTTCCGAGGCATTGGCGGTGAAGGCCAGCGAATAGCCGTAGACCACCCACAGGATGGCGATCAGCGAGAAGCCGGCGAAGACCTGCATCAGCACCGACAGCACGTTCTTGGAGCGGACGAGACCGCCGTAGAACAGCGCCAGACCGGGGATGGTCATGAGGATGACGAGGGCGGTGGACACGAGCATCCACGAGGTGTCGCCCTTGTTGGGCTCCGGACCGGCGGCGAAAGCCGACGCGGCGGTGAGGGCATAGAGGCCCGCCGCCAAGGAGGCGGTACGAGCGCCTCGAAGGATGGAGAGATCGAACTTCATGTCTTGGTCACTCCCGCGAGGAACTCAGAGCGCTTCGGAATCGGTTTCGCCGGTGCGGATGCGGACCGCCTGGTCGATGCCGTAGACGAAGATCTTGCCGTCGCCGATCTGGCCGGTCTTGGCGGCCGCGGAAATCGCCGCGACGACCTTGTCGACCTGATCGGAACCGACGGCGATCTCGATCTTGATCTTCGGCAGGAAGCTGACCGCGTACTCGGTGCCGCGGTAGATCTCGGTGTGACCCTTCTGGCGGCCGTAGCCCTTCACCTCGGTCACGGTGAGACCCTGAACGCCGATCGCGGTGAGGGCATCGCGCACCTCGTCCAGCTTGAACGGCTTGATGATGGCCATCACGAACTTCATGTGGTGGTTCCCGTTTGCCTGTGCCCGGTGGTGGGCCCTGATCTGACGACTGGAGACGGCGGGCCCGTGGTCCGTCGGCGCCGACCCTTTGGAATCAAGCTTCGTGCCAAGTGCCTCGCGCCTGCGGTAAATCTTTGAAGACGCAGCGGAAAATGAAGACGTTCGATGTGCCCGGGGAATCACCTCGAGCAGCCGCTGCGAAAAATATGTGCAGCGTTGTCACGATTCGTCCCCCACGCCGCGATTCGGCCCCGATTCCTGCCCCGATTTTAGGCAGACGCGCGATCCGGCGGCGACGCGCCGGCGCGCCGCTCGGCGACCGGAAGCGCCGACCGGCGGCCGAATCGCTCCGGCTTCTTACGAGAGGACCGGCGGCAGGTTGTCGCGGTCAGGCCTTCGAGCGCGCCCGTCGAATCAGGCCTTCCTGGGCGGTCGAGACCACCAGCCGGCCGTCCGGGGTGTAGAGCGAGCCACGGCAGAAGCCGCGCCCGCCGCCGGTGTAGGGGCTGTCCTGGGCGTAGAGCAGCCACTCGTCGACCCGGAACGGGGCGTGGAACCACATGGCGTGGTCGAGGCTGGCGAGCTGCAGCTCCTTGTCGAACACGGAGCGACCGTGGGCGAAGAGAGCGGTGTCGAGCAGCGTGAAATCGGAGGTGTAGGCGAGCACCGCCGCGTGTACCGCCGGATCATCGGGCAGCGGCCCGGAGGAGCGCACCCACACCTGCTGGTTCGGCTCGCCCCGATGTCGGCTGAGATAATGGGCGAAATCGACCGGACGCATCTCGATCGGCCGTTCACGTTCCCAGTAGTGGCGGACGTTGGGCGGCGCCTTTTCCAGGAATTTCTCCTTGAGCTCCGCCTCCCCCGGCAGCCCGTCCGGCGACACGGTCTCCGGCATCGGCATCTGGTGTTCGAAGCCGTCCTCGCGACGGTGGAAGGAAGCCTCCATCGAGAAGATCGCGGCGCCGTGCTGGATGCCGCGAACCCGCCGCGTGGTGAAGGAACCGCCATCGCGAATCCGATCGACCTCGTAGATGATCGGCACCGACGGATCGCCCGGCCGCATGAAGTAGCCGTGCAGCGAATGTACCGGCCGATCCGTCACCGTACGTGTCGCCGCCACCAGCGCCTGGGCGATCACCTGCCCGCCGAAAACCCGCTGCCAGCCGGCCTGAGGACTGCGACCGCGGAAGAGATCGACTTCGAGTCTCTCGAGATCGAGGATCTGCAACAACTGGGCGACGGCCGACATGGGCGAGTCCCGAAATCAGGTGGACGAATAGGGAAGATCCCTGCCGCAACCTGCGCCGACCGGGACGGCGCCGTCAAGCCGGACGGCGCAGCGCTCGGTGGCCTTCGCCGCCGACCCGGTCTATGAGTGGAACGATCGGTCACGCCGCCGCGGACCGCCGAAGCGAGGGATCGAGGCTCATGTCGCGTCAGTTCGATGTCGTCGTCGCCGGTGGCGGCCATGTCGGCGCTTCCCTCGCACTCGCTCTGAAGCAGGCCGATCCGCGCGTATCGGTCTCCGTGGTCGATCCGACCCCGTCGGTGGCCGGCCCCGATGCCCGTGCCTCGGCGATCGCCGCAGCGGCGCGCCGAATGCTCGAACGACTCGGCGTCTGGGGCACGATCGCCCCCCACGCCCAGCCGATCGTCGACATGATCGTCACCGATTCGCGCCTCGACGACGCGGTCCGGCCGGTGTTCCTCACCTTCGACGGGGCCCTGTCGACCGGCGAGCCCTTCGCCCACATGGTGCCGAATTCGGTGATGGTCGATGCCCTCCTGGCCGCCGCCCGTGACCTCGGTGTCGCGGTGCTGATGCCCGAGCGAGTCGTCGGTTTCGACGTCGGCGACACCCGCGTCGACATCCGTCTCGGCTCCGGCGAGACCCTCGCCGCCGGCCTCCTCGTCGCCGCCGACGGGGTACGCTCGAAATTGCGCGACCTCGCCGGCATCGGCGTGGTGCGCTGGGACTACGGCCAGTCCGGCATCGTCACCACCGTCGCTCACGAACGCCCGCACGGCGGCCGCGCCGAGGAGCATTTCCTGCCCTCCGGCCCCTTCGCCATCCTGCCGCTCATCGACGATGCGGCGGGCCGCCATCGCTCCTCCTTGGTGTGGAGCGAGAAGACCGCCACCGCCGACCGTCTGGTGCAGGGTGACGACTTCACCTTCGGCCTCGAACTCGAGCGCCGCTTCGGTCGTCATCTCGGCGGGCTCGAACCGCTGGCACGGCCGAAGGCCTTCCCGCTCGGTCTGACGCTCGCCCGAGACTTCGTCCGCCCGCGCTTCGCTCTGGTCGGCGACGCGGCCCACGGCATCCACCCGATCGCCGGCCAGGGCCTCAACATGGGCTTCCGCGACGTCGCCGCCCTCGCCGAGGTGATCGTCGAAGCCCGTCGCATCGGTCTCGATCCGGGTCGCATCGACGTGCTCGAACGTTACCAGCGCTGGCGCCGGTTCGACGCGGTCGAGATGGGCATCGTCACCGACGTGCTCAACCGCCTCTTTTCCAACGACCTCGGCCCGCTGCGGGCGCTGCGCGACTTCGGCCTCGGCGTCGTCGACCGCCTCGCCGGCCTCAAGGCGCGCTTCATCGGCGAAGCCGCCGGGATCGGTGGTTCGATCCCGCGCCTGCTGCGCGGCGAAGCGATCTGACGCCGACCGCCGCCGCAAACCTGGCTGAACGGCCGATTAACGTCGATCTCAGCGACGGTTCACGGCGGACCCTGCACCATCGCGTCATCGAATACGGGGACGAAGGCGCTGCCGCCCGTCACCTCGATCCGACGTTCCGCCTCGAGAGGAGGGTGTACCCCATGTGGAAGAAGACGCTCCTTGCCCTCGCCACCGTCGCCGCGCTCGCCGGCTTCGGGACGATCGCCGACACCGCACCCGCCGCCGCGCAGGGCATGCACCGGCCGCTGCCGCCGCGGATGCACGCCGCGGCGCCGCGCTTCGCCCCGATGCACGCCGGCCCCCGCCAACTCGCCCCGCGCCACATCGCCCCGCGGTACGCCGGGATGCCCGGCCCGCGGCCGGCGTTCCGTCACGGCCCGCCGCATCGCCGGCATTGGCGCGGCGAGGGTTGGTACACCCCCGGCCTCCTCGTCTACCCGCCGGGCATCTACGCCTACGACGACGGCTACACCACCTGCCGGATCGTGCGGAAGCGTGTCCGCATCGAAACCGACTACGGATGGCGCTGGGGTTGGCGGAAGGTGCGCCGGTGCGTCTGATACCGAGTTCACGGAGTTTCGACCCGTTCGAAACTTCGTGAACGAAGGCGAGCCCGAACGGACGTCGGCCGGTCGGGCCGTAACGCTCATGAAATTCGGACGAGTCCGAATTTCATGAGCCCAGAATGATACCGCGGTGCCGGTGTCGTCGACGACCGGAAGACACGACGGCCGCCCGATGGGCGGCCGTTCGCTTTCGGAGCTTCGGTCCTCGGGTCCGACGGAACCGACCGGAGGTTCACCCGATCACGATGCCGGAACGCGACGCATCGCCTTGTCGATCTCCGGTGACAGCACCTCGCGCAGCGACGTCTCCGACAGCGGCCCGACGAATTTGTAGGTGATGGTGCCGGTGGCGTCGACGACGAAGGTCTCCGGCACACCGTAGACGCCCCAGTCGATCCCGACCCGCCCCTTCTCGTCGGCGCCGATCGCCTTGTAGGGGTTGCCGAGTGCGGCGAGGAAGCGGCGGGCGTTCTCCGGCTGGTCCTTGTAGTTGAGCCCGACGAGGCGAACCCGCGGATCCTTCTCGAGCAGCCCGAGCACCGGATGCTCCTGGCGGCAGGGAACGCACCACGACGCCCAGACGTTGACCACCGTGACCTTGCCCGGCGTCCGCAACTCGGCCGCGGCGAACCCCGGCACCGGCTGGCCGTCTCGGGCGATGCCGTCGAGCGGCGGCAAGGCGAAGTCGGGAACCGGTTTGCCGACCAACGCCGAGGGCAGCTTACGCGGATCGTGACCGCTCTCCAGCTGATAGAGGAAGAGCCCGGCGAGCGCGGCGAAGAAGATCGCCGGCAGGGCGACCAGCAGTCGCCGGCCGCCGGGCCGCGCCACGGCTTCGCCGTCGAGGTCGGTCGGCGTGTCGTTCATGCCCTGTCTCCCTCCGAGGTGGCGGCCGAGCGCCGGCGCACGCCACGGGCTTCGAGTTCGGCGAGCTGGCGACGCTGGCTGCGACCGTCGACGACGATCCACACGAACAGCACGACGACGACCAGGATGGCGATGCCGTAGGCGGCGAGGATGAAGCCGGCGTGGGTTCCGAACATGGTCACTCCGCTCCCGCCGCTTCGATCATCCGCATGGCGCGGATGCGACGTCTGAGGATCTCGTTGCGCATCGCCATCAGATGGAGGACCAGGAACAACAGGGTGAAGGCCGTCGCCATGATCAGCAGCGGAACCAGCATCGACGCGGCGATGGTCGATCCGCCCATCCGGAACACAGACGAGGGCTGATGCAGGGTGTTCCACCAGTCGACCGAGAATTTGATGATCGGAATGTTGACCACCCCGACCAGCGTCAGGATGGCGCTCGCCTTGGCGGCGCGGGCCGGATCCTCGATCGTCTCCTGCAGCGCGATCAGTCCGAGATACATGATGAACAGCACGAGCACCGATGTGAGGCGGGCGTCCCACACCCACCAGGTGCCCCACATCGGCTTGCCCCACAGCGAGCCGGTGGCCAGTGCCAGGAAGGTGAAGGCCGCCCCGATCGGCGCCGCGCATTTGGCCGAGACGTCGGCGAGCGGATGGCGCCATACCAGCGTGCCGAAGGCCGACCCCGCCATGGTCACGTAACAGAACATCGACAGCCACGCGAAAGGCACGTGGATGTACATGATCTTCACCGTCTCGCCCTGCTGGTAGTCGGCCGGAGCGACGAAGACCACCAGATAGAGCCCGACGGCGAAGGTGAGCGCCGTCACCACCGCGAGCCACGGCAACACCGTCGCCGTCAGACCGAGGAAGCGGGTGGGATTGGCATAGTCGATCAGACGCATCGTCTCGTCCCGTGGCGACCGTTCCCGGTCACGATGCGGTCGGACGGCCCCTCGCCCCCCGTTCCCGCGCTCCGCGCCGGCCGGACCCGTTCTAGAGCCCGAGCGCCGCGGCATCAATGAGATCTCTTCGCCGCACGCGCCTTGCGCCGGATCAAGTCGACGTGACCACCGCCTCCGCCGTCAATCGCCGGCATGACGCAACGCCGCCGCACCGGCGATCGGCCCGAGCACCATCGAGAACAGGCCGAGCGCCGCGAGGATCGAGAACGGCGTGGCGAAGGGAACCGGCTCCTGCACCGCCGCCGTCGCCGCCGACACCCCGAAGATCATCACCGGCACGGTGAGCGGCAGCACCAGAATGGCGAGCAGCAAGCCGCCACGCCTGAGACTGACGGTGAGCGCCGCGCCGATCGCCCCGACGAAGGTGAGTGCCGGCGTACCGACGAGGAGGGTCAACGTCGTCGCGCCGATCGCCACCGGCTCCATGTTCATGAACACCGCCAACATCGGCGAGGCGATCACCAACGGCAACCCGGTCGCCGTCCAATGGGCGAGGCACTTGATCAGAACCACCAGTTCGAGCGGCGCCTCGCCCATCAGAACGAGATCGAGACCGCCGTCGTCGCGATCCGCCTGGAACAACCGATCGAGCGACAGCAGCGTCGCCAGCAGAGCGCCGATCCACAGGATCGCCGGGCCGATGCGCGCGAGAAGGTTCAGGTCCGGTCCGACGCCGAAGGGCACGACCGTCACCACGATCAGAAAGAACAGCGCCCCCATCAGGGCGCCGCCACCCACCCGTGTGGCGAGCTTCATCTCGCGGACGAACAGAGCCGAGAGAGCGCTCATGCCGCCTCCACCACGCTCGGACCGAGCCTGAGACTGTCCATCCGCGCGAACGGCAGCGCCAGATGGGTCGCCGCCACCACCAGTCCGCCGCCGTCGAGATGATCGCCGACGACTTCGAGCAGACGCGCCTCCGATGCGGCGTCGAGCGCCGAGGTCGGCTCGTCGAGCAGCCAGATCGGCCGTTTCGTCACCAGGAGACGGGCGAAGGCGAGGCGCCGGCGCTGACCGGCCGAGAGATAGGCCGCCGGCAACGAGGCGAGACGGGCGAGACCGACCCGGGCGAGCGCCTCGAAGACCGTCGCGTCGGCGCTGCCGGTGAAGGCCCGCCAGAAGCCGAGGTTCTCTTCGACCGAGAGCTGCGGTTTGAGCGCGTCCATGTGACCGAAATAGTGGCACTGTTGCGGGATCGTCAGCTCCGGGTCGCCGCCGTCGAGGCCGAGATCGCCGGCGACCGGCCGGAGCAGGCCGGCGATCAGGCGTAGGAGGGTCGATTTGCCGGCGCCGTTCGCCCCGGTCACCACCAGCGCGCTGCCCGCTGCCGCCTCGAACGAGAGATCCGAGAGAACTCGCCGGCCGCCGCGATCGAGCGTCAGGGATCGGCCGAAGAGGCGCTTCACGCTGGTCGACATGCTTCCGCACCACACTCCGACGACATCGGCGGCCCACCGCCGATGTTCTTCTGCCCGCTCTTACAGGAAGTCGTCCCGGGGGGAAACCGCCGTCGCGGCGAGGGGTGACCGGTCGATCGGCCATCCCGCTCCGTCACCTCGTCATCCCCGGCTGAAATTTCGAAACGCTCGCGGCCTTCACCCCGAAGTGACTGGTTCGCGAGCCGAACCCGGGACTATTCTCCCGCCGCGGCACACGTCGTGTCGTCCACGCCGGATCGCGACCGGTGTGCCGCGGGTCCCATCGAACGAGGTCAGACCAGGTGTCGACCGGACGAGGCGTCCTTTCCATCGTCGCAGGCGTCGTCTTCTGCGGGGCCCTCGCAGGAAACACCGCGATCGCCGATGATCGGCGTCCGCGCGCCGTGATCGAGCTGTTCACCAGCCAGGGCTGCGGCAAGTGCCCGCCCGCCGACGCGCTTCTCGGCCGTCTCTCCGCCGACCCGAGCCTCGTCACCCTCACCTATGCCGTCGACTACTGGGACTATCTCGGCTGGAAGGACACCGCGGCACGTCCCGAATTCACTCAGCGCCAACGCGCCTATGCCGAGGCACGGGGTGATCGCGCCGTCTACACGCCGCAGATGGTGATCGACGGCCGCGCCCACGCGGTCGGCAGCGATCGCGACGCCATCGACCGCACCGTCGCCTCGCTCGCCGAGAAGAAGTCCGAACCGGTGGTCGATGTCGACGTCGAGACGACCCGCGATGCGCTCGTCGTCCGCGTCGCCGACGGCCCGGCGACGTCCGAACCGACCCGCGCCACCGTCTGGCTGGTCCGCTACGACCGTCGCCGCACCGTCCCCATCGGTCGCGGCGAGAACTCCGGCAAGACCGTCACCTACACCCATCTGGTCAAGGCGTTGCAACCGATCGGCATGTGGAAGGGCAAGGCGCTGCGCATCGAGCTGCCGCGCCAGGACGGCGCCCACGAATCGGAAGAGGGTTGTGTCGTCCTGCTCCAGGCGGAGACCGAACACGGACCCGGCGCCATCCTCGGCGCTCGTCGGGTCGAACGCCCCGCGTCCTGAACCGCTCAGACCTCGACCAGTTTCGGCTTCTTCTCCAGCACCGCGACGACGCGGGCGAGATCGGCGCCGCGTTTGAGGATGCGCCCGCCCTGGTCGATCACCACATAGGCGCCCTGACGCGCCGCGAGTTTCGGGATCTTCTCGATCCGGTAGAGCGGCGCCTCGGAGGTGCGGCGGAACACCGAGAACACCGCCCGATCGGCGAGATGATCGATGGCGTAGTCGCGCGACTCGCCGCTCGCCACCATTCGCCCGTAGATCTTCAGGATCTCGAAGAGCTCCCGCCGGTCGAAGGTGACGTCTCGGTCCACCTGCGGCCGGCCCAGTCGGATCACCGACGGTTCGACGTCGTCGCCCCCCGGCACGCCGCCGCCCATGCCTTCGCTCAAAGCTCGCCTCCCGAACCGCGTCGTCGAACCGTCATGATCCGATGGAGCGCCGACGCTGGCAAGCGGGGATCGGCAGACCGTTCGCGCCTCCGGCTCGGTTGCCGGGCATCGTCCACTCCGCCAAGATCGGCGACGTCGCGCGGCGTCCACACCGGACCCGATGTCACGCCGAGGTGTCCCCCTTGACGACCCACCGCTCCACCGGTCCGACACCCGCTCCCCGCCTCCTCCGCGTCCGCCGGCGCCCCGGCACGGAGCCGCATCTCGGTCTCCTCGGCGTCGCCGGGTTGACCGTGCCCTGCGCCCTCGGCCGCTCCGGCCTCACCCGCTTCAAACGCGAGGGCGACGGCGCCACCCCGGTCGGCCGCTTCGCCCTGCTCGCCGGACATTGGCGTTCCGATCGCGCCCTACCCCCCGGCGGTCCTCTCACCCTGACTCCGATCCGCGCCGACGACGGCTGGTGCGACGATCCCACCGACGGCCGCTACAACCGACCGGTCCGCCTGCCCTTCGCCGGCTCGCACGAGACGATGCGCCGCGCCGACCATCTCTACGACGTGGTGATCGTCCTCGACGCCAATGTCCGCCGCCGGGCGATCGGTCGCGGCAGCGCCATCTTCTTCCATCTCGCCCGCGAGCGCCTGGAGCCGACAGCCGGCTGCGTCGCGCTTCGCCCCGGCGACATGCGCCGGGTCCTGGCGCGCCTCGGGCGCCACCCGATGATGGTGATCGGTTGAACGACCAGCGTCGCGCGAATCGACGCACCGAACGATCACGATCGGAGTGAATCGAACCGCTCTCGAATCGAAGAATCGCGCCAAGGCCCCCGAGAGTCCCGTGGGCGGGCGTTCGCATCGACCGCACCATACCCTCGGATCACCCTGAAAACGGCCGCTCACGAGTCTCTGAGAGGGTCATTCATTTCGTAGTCGAAATCATTTCGAAGCTGTATCGGTACCCGCGACTCGTTTCGCGAGAGTCACGATTCGATTTTCGGTCGCGTTCCGAAAATGGCACTGCCGACCCGAACATGGGTGGCACCGAGATCGACCGCCGTCTCGAAGTCGGACGACATGCCCATCGACAGTCCGTTCACCCCTGCGTCCTTCGCCAGCTTCGCCAGCAGGGCGAAATGCGGGCCGGGCGCGTCCTCCGCCGGCGGGATGCACATCAGCCCCTCGATCGTCAGGCCATGCAGCTCGCGGCAGCGGGCGACGAAGGCCCCCGCCTCCCGCGGATCGACGCCGGCCTTCTGGAGCTCCGCCCCGGTGTTGACCTGGACGAACAGCCGCGGCCGCCGCCCCTGCTTCGCCATCTCCACGGCGAGGGCCGCGGCGATCTTGTCGCGGTCGACCGTGTGGATCACGTCGAAGAGTTCCACCGCTTCGCCGGCCTTGTTCGATTGCAGCGGCCCGATCAGGTGGAGCTCGAGCCCCCCGGTCTCGGCACGCAGCGTCGGCCACTTCGCCTTCGCCTCCTGCACCCGGTTCTCGCCGAACACCCGCTGCCCCGCCGCGATCACCGGCCGGATCTCCTCGACCGAGAAGGTCTTCGACACCGCCACCAGCGTGACCGATCCCGCCGCCCTGCCGGCGATGCGTTCGGCGCGGGTGATGCGGTTCAGAATCTCGGCGAGTTGGTCGGCGGCGCTCATCGATCGCAGGTCCTCGGTGCGGGGGAACGTGGCCGGCTTACCACGAAGCGGCGCCGATCCGCCACGCACCGTGTCGCGCGGCGCCGGATCGCCGCAGGAATCAGGGGGAAACCATTGACCCACCGGCCGCTTTCTGGTGAAGGTCGGCCCCGACCAGAGACGACGCACCGCCGCGCTTTCCCGACCTCGCGCGGTGGCCGGCGTGACCCGACCCGACGGACGACGAGATCCATGGCTTCCGAGCGCTACAATCCCCGCGAATCCGAACCGAAGTGGCAGAAGACCTGGGCCGAGCAGGAGGTCTTCGCCACCGCCAACGACGATCCGCGGCCGAAGTACTACGTCCTCGAGATGTTCCCCTATCCGTCGGGGCGCATCCACATGGGCCACGTGCGCAACTACACGATGGGTGACGTCGTCGCCCGCTACAAGCGCGCCAAGGGCTTCTCGGTGCTGCATCCCATGGGCTGGGACGCCTTCGGCCTGCCGGCCGAGAACGCCGCCATGCAGATGAAGGTCCACCCCGCCAAGTGGACCTACGAGAACATCGCCACCATGCGCAACCAGTTGAAGGCCATGGGCCTGTCGCTCGACTGGAAGCGCGAGGTCGCCACCTGCTCGCCGGTCTACTACCGCCACCAGCAGAAGATGTTCGTCGACTTCTTCGAGGCCGGTCTCGCCTATCGCCGCGCCTCCAAGGTCAACTGGGACCCGGTCGACATGACCGTGCTCGCCAACGAGCAGGTGATCGACGGCCGCGGTTGGCGCTCCGGCGCGGTGGTCGAGCAGAAGGAACTGGTGCAGTGGTTCCTGAAGATCACCGAATATTCCGACGACCTGCTCTCCGCCCTCGACCGCCTCGATCGCTGGCCCGACAAGGTGCGGCTGATGCAGCGCAACTGGATCGGTAAGTCGACCGGTCTCGAGGTCCGCTTCGAGCTCGCCGCTCCCGGCCCGACCGGGGAGACGACTCTGGAGATCTTCACCACCCGCCCCGACACGCTGTTCGGCGCCTCGTTCCTCGCCATGTCGCCGGATCACCCACTGGCCAGGGCACTGGGCGAGCGCGACCCCGATCTCGCCGCCTTCCAGGACAAATGCCGCCGCATGGGCACCTCGGTCGCCGTGCTCGAGACCGCCGAGAAGGAAGGTTACGACACCGGTTTCCGGGTGAAGCACCCCTTCATCGCCGGCAAGTCGCTGCCGCTGTGGGTGGCGAACTTCATCCTCATGGACTACGGCACCGGCGCCATCTTCGGCTGCCCCGCCCACGACCAACGCGACCTCGACTTCGCACGCAAGTACGGGCTCGAGGTCACCCCCGTGGTGCTGCCGCGCGGCGCCGATCCGAAGACCAACGCGGTCGCGGACATCGCTTTCGACGGTGACGGCACCCTCTACAACTCCGACTTCCTCGACGGTCTCGAGGTCGATGCCGCCTTCGAACTCACCGCCGACAAGCTCGAGGCGCGCATCCTCGACGGTGCGCCGATGGGCCGTCGCCGGGTGAACTTCCGTCTGCGCGACTGGCTGATCTCGCGCCAGCGCTACTGGGGCTGCCCGATCCCGATGATCCACTGCGACGACTGCGGCACCGTGCCCGTCCCCGTCGCCGATCTTCCGGTGCTGCTCCCCGACGACGCCACCTTCGACAAGCCCGGCAACCCGCTCGATCATCACCCGACCTGGAAACACGTCGCCTGTCCGAAGTGCGGCAAACCGGCGCGGCGTGAGACCGACACCATGGACACCTTCGTCGATTCGTCCTGGTACTTCACCCGCTTCACCGATCCGTGGAACGAAACCGCGCCGACCACGCCGGCGGTGGCGAAGCGTTGGCTGCCGGTCGACCAGTACATCGGCGGCATCGAGCACGCGATCCTGCACCTGCTCTATTCGCGCTTCTTCACCCGCGCCATGAAGGCCACCGGCCACGTCGATCTCGACGAGCCCTTCGCCGGCCTGTTCACCCAAGGCATGGTCGTCCACGAGACCTACAAGGGTCCCGACGGCAAGTGGGTGTCGCCGGCCGAGATCCTCGTCGACGAGGTCGACGGCAAGCGCACCGCGAGCATGAAGGACGGCTCCGGCCCGGTCGAGATCGGCTCGATCGAGAAGATGTCGAAGTCGAAGAAGAACACCGTCGACCCCGACGAGATCCTGGCGACCTGGGGCGCCGATACCGCCCGTTGGTTCATGCTTTCCGACAGTCCGCCGGACCGTGACGTCATCTGGACCGAGGCCGGCGTCGAAGGCGCCCACCGCTTCGTCCAGCGCGTCTGGCGCCTGATCGGCGACGGTCTGCCGGCGACCGCCGGCAAGGCGACCGGAGAACGCTCCGCCGCCGCCCTGGCGCTGGCCAAGGCCACCCACAAGACCCTCGCCGCGGTCGAGGACGACATCGAGAAGCTCGGTTTCAATCGCGCCGTCGCCCGCCTCTACGAATTCGCCAACGTCATCGGTCGTGTCGTCGCCACCGTCGAGGCGGTCGCCGCCGATCCGACGCTGGCGGCCGCCCTCGACGAGGCGCTCGACACCCTCGTTCGCCTGATCGCGCCGATGATGCCGCATCTCGCCGAGGAATGCTGGGCCGCGCTCGGCCGCGACGGTCTGGTCTCGGAGGCCGCCTGGCCGGTCGCCGACATGGCGCTGGTCGTCGACGACACGGTCACCCTGCCGATCCAGATCAACGGCAAGAAGCGCGCGGAGTTGACGATAGCCCGGTCGGCGGGCGAGGCTGAGGTCCGCGAAGCGGTGCTCGCTCTCGACGCGGTCAAGGCCGCGCTCGGCGGCAAGGACCCGAAGAAGGTCATCGTCGTACCCTCGAGGATCGTCAATGTCGTCGCCTGATCGGTTCGCTCGCCCCCGCCGCCTCGCCCTCGGCGCCGTTCTCGCTCTCGCCGTGGCCGGCCTCGCCGGCTGCAGCGAAGCGCCGCGCCCGCTCTACGGTCGGGCGACCGCCACCGTCCCGGCGATGCGATCGATCGACGTCGCCGCGGTCCAGGGCCGCGTCGGCCAACAGGTGCGCAACGAGCTGGTCTTCGGCCTACACGGCGGCGCCGGCGATCCCGAGGGCAAGCCGGTCTACCGGCTCGAACTGACGGTGACCTCGATCGACAACGCCGTCGGCGTCGAGCGCTACCGCAACCTTCCGGCCGCCTACGTCGAGCGCATCACCGCCACCTACGCGCTGATCGACATCGCCTCCGGCACCACCGTCACCTCCGGCACCAGCTTCGGCCAGGCGGCTTACGACTATTCGCCGCAGCGCTACGCCAACGTCCGCGCCAAGCGCGACGCCGAGAATCGGGTCGCCACCACGGTCGCCGGCGACATCCGCACCAAGCTCGCGGTGTTCTTCGCCACACGCGGCTGAGGCGGGGAGATTCCGACGACGACCGCCGGCCGGATATCCGATCGCACACGTTTCGAAGGCGAATCATGGTCGCGTTGAAACCGTCGGAGATCGAGCCCTTCGTCCGCCGTCCTTCGGATCGCGCGGCCGTCGTCCTCGTCTACGGTCCCGACGACGGTCTGGTCGCCGAGCGCGCCGGCGCCATCGTCCGCACCGCCGCCGGCAAGGCCGACGACCCGTTCTCGCTGGTCCGCCTCGACGGTGCCGAGATCGTCTCCGACCCCGCCCGTCTGGTCGACGAAGCGACCACCGTCTCGCTCTTCGGCTCGCGCCGGGTGGTCTGGGTGCGCGATTGCGGCGCCCGCACCATCCTTCCCGCCGTCCAACCTCTGCTCGACCGGCCGGACACGGGTTCCCTGGTGGTGATCGAAGCCGGCGATCTCAAGAAGGGCACCGGGCTGCGCAAGAAGGTCGAGGAGCACCCGACCGCCGTCGCCATCCCCTGCTATCCCGACACCGCCCAGGACCTCGCCCGACTCATCGATCAGGAGCTGAAGGAGGCGAAACTCGCTATCGACCGCGACGCCCGCGAAGCGCTCGAAGCGCATCTCGGCGCCGACCGCCTCGCCTCACGCGGTGAATTGCGCAAGCTCTGCCTCTATGTTCACGGCCGGGAGCGCATCACCCTGGCCGATGTCGCCGCGATCGTCGGTGACGCCTCCGCCTTCGCCATGGACGAACTCATCGACGCGGTGGCCGGTGGCGATCTCGCGGAGGCCGACGCCACCCTCGGCAAGCTCGAAGCTTCCGGGACCCCGGCGCCGGTCGCCGGCACCATGCTCATTCGCCATTTCCAGCTGCTGGAACGGGCTCGGGCCGAGATCGGACCCGGCCGCAGCGCCTCCGACGTGGTCGAGCGCCTGCAGCCGCCGGTCTTCTTCCGCCGCCGCCCGGTTCTCGTCCGCCAGCTCGGTCTGTGGTCGAAAGATCGGCTCGCCCGTGCCCTCGATCTCCTCGACGACACCATGCGCGAGAGCCGCGCCAAGCCGCACCTCGCCGGCGCCATCGTTTCGGAAACGATTCTGAAACTCGCTCGCGCCGCATCGGTCGCGGCACGCCGTTGACGAGTCGCGCCGGCGGGGGCTCCGTGGCGTCCGTCGCCTAGCGTCCCGACCTCGGAACGAAAAAGGCGGACCCTCTCGGACCCGCCTTCCCGAATGTCACCCGAGACCGTGCCGATCAGGCGCGTTGCAGGCGCCGGCACACTTCGTCGAGCTGCTCCAACGAGCGATAACGCACCCGGACCTCACCGGAACCGTCCGCCTTGTGATCGATGACCACGGCCAAGCCGAGCGCGTCGGAAAGTGCCTTTTCGAGCGCCGCCGTATCGGCGTCCTTGTCCTTCTTCGGCCGACCGGGCTTCGGCACATCCGCCGGTCGCGGCGTCTGGGCGAGCGCTTCGGCCTGGCGCACCGACAGGCCTTCGTCGACGATCCTGGTCGCCAACGCCTCCGGATTCGCCGCCGCGAGCACCGCACGGGCGTGGCCGGCGGTGATCCGGCCGGAGCGCAGATGCGCCTTGACCGGCTCCGACACCTTGAGTAGGCGCAGGGTGTTGGCGACGTGGCTGCGGCTCTTGCCGATGATCTCGCCGAGATCCTGCTGGGTGTAACCGAATTCCGCGATCAGCTGTTCGTAACCGAAGGCCTCTTCCAGTGGGTTGAGATCGGTGCGCTGGACGTTCTCGATGATCGCCAGCTCCAGCGCCTCCTTGTCGGAGACGTCCTGCACGATCACCGGGATCTCGTGCTGACCGGCGCGCTGCGACGCCCGCCACCGCCGCTCACCGGCGATGATCTCGTAGTGGTTGGCCAGGCCCTTCGCCGGCCGTACCAGGATCGGCTGGACCACGCCCTTCTCGCGGATCGACTTCGCCAACTCGCCGAGATCGGCATCGTCGAAGGCGCGCCGTGGATTGCGCGGATTGGGGTGGATCATCTCGATCGGCACCCGCTTCGATCCCGAGCGCTCCGCCGCCGCGATCTCCGGCTCGGCCATGTCGCCGAGCAGCGCCGCCAATCCGCGTCCGAGCCGTCTGCGTTCTTCCACTGTCGCCTCCCGAGGCCTGCGAGCCGCCGCCGACCCGCCCTGTATCTCTCACGCCCGGACACGTCCGGGCAGACGTCACCGATCGTCCCGAACCCGTCTCACGCTGCCACTTCGGCTCGGATCCGCCGCTCGCGCTGGATGATCTCCGAAGCGAGGCGGAGATAGGCCTGGCTGCCGGCCGACTTCAGGTCGTAGAGCAGCGCCGGCTTGCCGTGCGACGGCGCTTCCGAGATGCGGACATTGCGCGGAATGATCGTGTCGTAGACCGCCGCGCCCATGTGCTGGCGCACGTCCGCCACCACCTGACCGGAGAGGTTGTTGCGCGCGTCGTACATGGTCAGCACGATGCCGTGGATGGTCAGCTCCGGATTGAGCGCCCCCTTGACCTGCTCGACCGTCGAAAGCAGCTGCGACAGGCCCTCCAGCGCGAAGAATTCGCACTGCAACGGCACCAACACCGAATGCGAGGCGGTCATCGCGTTGATGGTCAGGAGATTCAGCGACGGCGGGCAATCGACCAGGACATAGGTGAACCGCGGCCCGTCGTCCTGCGCCGTCTCGATGTAGTCGGCGATCGCCTTGCGCAGCCGGTAGGCGCGATCGGCGGTCGATGCGATCTCCAGCTCGACCCCGAGCAGGTCGAGGGTCGACGGCGCCACCCACAGCCGCGGTACCGCCGTCTCGATCAACACCTCTTCGAGCGTGTTGTCGCCGACCAGAACATCGTAGGTCGAGCGCTTGCGCGACCGCCGATCGATGCCGAGGCCGGTCGAGGCGTTGCCCTGCGGGTCGAGATCGACGATCAGCACCTCCTCGCCGATCGCGGCGAGCGCCGTACCGAGGTTGATCGCGGTCGTGGTCTTGCCGACGCCACCCTTCTGGTTGGCGAGGGCGAGAACGCGGGGCGACTTGGAGAGCTTGGCCATGAACGGCGCTCCATCAGGGCTTTTCACGTGAAACGATCTTGCGGATCTCGACCAACCGGCCCGTCGGATCCGTCTTGCTCTGATGTTCTATCAGATCCAGAGCCCAAGATAGAGTAGCTTCCTTCAGTTCAGCCCCAAAATCTTGTCCTTTGTGGAAAACTGCGACCGCCCCGCGAGCCACCAACGGGGCCGCCCAGGCGCACAGTCGATCGAGGCCGGCAAGGGCTCGCGCCGACACCGCATCGACCGGTTCGATGAAGCCACCGACGAAATCCTCGATCCGCCGATCGTGCACGATCGCCGGCGCGCCGGTCTCCCGCGCCACCGTCCGCAGGAACGCCGCCTTCCCTTTGTTGCTCTCGACCAGATGAACCGCTGCCCCCGGCGTCTCGGCGAGAAGAATCGCCGTCACCAACCCGGGAAAACCGGCGCCGGACCCGAGATCGACCCATCGCCGAGCCTGCGGCAGCAGGGCCCGTGCCTGCGCCGAATCGGCGACATGCCGACTCCAGATCCGCGAGAGGGTGGTGGGCGCCACCAGATTTTGGCTCTTCTGCCATTTCGCCACCAGAGCGACATGGATCTCGAGCCGCTCCCGCGTTTCACGTGAAACCGCGACGATGCCGTCGAGCGCCTCCGGCCCGTCGTCGATGGTCGGCACACTCGTTCTTCTCATCGTACCGCTCCCGAATCGACGATCCCGTCACCCCTGTCCCACGCCACCGCTCATCCTACCCGACGACCCACCTCTCGGCGCTTCCGTCGCGGCAAAATCCACACCGTCGGCTCCACCGTCGCTCTCCGCCCGCCGCCCCTTGCGCACGTGGGCGAGCAACAGCGTCAACGCCGCAGGTGTCATTCCGTCTATGCGTCCCGCCTGCCCCAGGGTCCTCGGACCCACGGCGAGAAGTTTCTGGCGAATCTCGTTCGACAATCCGGGGATCTCGGCGAAATCGAGATCCGGTGGCAGCCGCACCGCCTCTTCACGTCGCAACTCCCCGATGTCCGCCTCCTGCCGTCGCAGGTAGACGGCATAGCGCGCGTCGATTTCGATCTGCTCCCCGACGTCGGCTCTGAGCCGACCGAGTTCCGGCCACACGCCCCGAAGTCGCTCCAGCGACACCTCCGGATAGGCCAGAAGATCGAAGGCCGACCGGCGCACCCCGTCCCGATTGACCGCGATCCCGTGTCGCTCGGCCTCCGACGGCGTCAACGACAACGACCGCACCAGCGCCTCGCCATCGGCGATCGCCGCAGCTTTCGCCGCGAAGACGGCACACCGCCGCGGTCCGACCAACCCGAGATCCGTCCCGATCGGGGTCAACCGCCGATCGGCATTGTCGGCGCGCAGACTGAGACGGTATTCCGACCGCGACGTGAACATCCGATAAGGTTCGGTGATCCCTCGGGTGACCAGATCGTCGATCATCACCCCGAGATAACCGTCACCGCGATCGAACACGTGCAGCGTCGTTCCGGAGGCGAATCGAGCCGCATTGAGGCCCGCGACGAGCCCCTGCGCCGCCGCTTCCTCGTAACCCGTCGTCCCGTTGATCTGCCCCGCGAGGAAAAGCCCCTCCACCCTCTTCACCGCCAGGCTCGGATCGAGTTCGCGCGGATCGACATGATCGTATTCGATCGCGTAGCCCGGTCGGAACAGCTCCACTCGCTCGAGCCCGGGTATCGACCGCAGCATCGCCACCTGTGCGTCCTCGGGGAGCGACGTCGACAGGCCGTTGGGATAGACTGTCGGGTCGTCCAACCCTTCCGGCTCCAGGAAGATCTGATGGCCTTCCCGGTCACCGAAGCGGACGATCTTGTCCTCGATCGACGGGCAATAGCGTGGGCCGCGGCTGTCGATGTGTCCGCCGTACATGGCCGAACGGGAGAGATTGGCGCGGATGATCCGGTGCGTCTCGTCGGTGGTCCGGGTGATCCCGCAGGCGATCTGCGGATTGACGATGCGCTCGGTCAGCGTCGAGAAGGGTACGGGATCGGGATCGGCCTCCTGTCGCTCCACCGAAGTCCAATCGATCGTCCGGCCGTCGAGCCGAGCCGGCGTACCGGTCTTCAATCGTCCGAGCCGTAGACCGAGCCCCGCGAGGCTGTCCGACAACCCCCTCGCCGCGCGGTCGCCGACGCGCCCGCCCGAGGTCTTCTTCTCACCGATGTGCATCAGTCCGTTGAGGAAGGTGCCGGTGGCGATCACCACGGCGCGACAGCCGATCTCGCTCCCGTCGCCGCAGGTGACACCGATGATTCGCCGCCCCTGCCACCTCAGGCTCGTGACCTCCGCTTCGATCACTGCGAGGTTCTCGGTCGCCGCAATCTCCTGCTGCATCGCCTGGGCATAGAGCTTTCGATCCGCCTGCGTCCGCGGTCCCCGAACGGCAGGGCCCTTGCGTCGATTGAGCATCCGGAACTGGATCCCGCCGGCGTCGGCGATCCGTCCCATCAACCCGTCGAGCGCGTCGACCTCCCGCACGAGATGGCCCTTGCCGAGCCCGCCGATCGCCGGATTGCAAGACATCACGCCGATCGTCTCGAAGCGATGGGTGACGAGGACCGTGCGCGCTCCGAGACGCGCCGCCGCCGCCGCCGCTTCGCAGCCGGCGTGACCGCCCCCGATCACCACCACGTCGTTGCGTCTGCCGTCCACATCACCCTCGCTTCCCGATCGCCGATCGGCCCTTCATCCGCCGTCAAGTCCGTCGCATCCCGATCGCCCGCACGACGCGACCCACCCGCGGCGCGGAACATCCGAATCGTACCGGAGTCGAATCGGTGTTTCACGTGAAACAGATTCGATCCGCTTACGAATCGAATCTGTTTCATTTTCCGATGCAGAATTCCCCGAAGATCACGTCGAGCAACTCCTCCACTCCGATCTCCCCGGTGATCCGCCCCAATGCGTCACCGGCACGTCGAAGGTCTTCCGATCTCATCTCAGCGGCCTTTCCCGGTTCGTCCACCGCCCGATCGAGCTCCTTCAGAGCGGTATCGAGATGGCTGCGATGCCGATCGCGGCTCGGCACCCCGACCGCTCCACCGCCACACATCCGTTCCGCCGCTTCCGTCAATTCTCTCGTCAGAGCCTCGAGTCCATCGCCCGTCGTCGTCGATATCGCCATCACTTTCGTTGCGGATTCGAATCGTCTTTCCGAAACCTCCGGACCGAGATCCACCTTCGTCTTGACGATCCAGACCTCCGGATCCCACAAGCCGCCGGCGATGACATCGCCACCCTCGACGTCGGGCGCCTCGAGCCACAACACCAGATCGGCGTCCCGCCCACGTGCCAGGGCGCGGCGCATACCTTCCGCCTCGACCCGCCCGGCGGAACCCCGCAGGCCGGCCGTGTCCACCACCGTCACCGCCCATCCACCGAGATCGAGATGGACTTCGATCAGGTCACGAGTCGTCCCCGCTTCTTCCGTGACGATGGCGACGTCTCGGCGCGCCAATGCGTTCAGCAGACTGGATTTGCCCGCATTGGGCGCACCGAGCAGAACCACTTGGAGACCGTTGCGCACCCGTTCGCCCCGATCGCCGTCCGCCATATGAGCCCGCAACTCCCGCCTGAGCTCGTCCGCCTCGTACCATGCCTCCTCCGCCACCGAGCCCGGCACGTCCTCCTCGTCGGCGAAATCGAAGTCCGCCTCGATCAGCGCTCGAATTCGAACCAGCCGCGCTCGCCACGCACCGTACCGTCGACGGAGCGCCCCTTCCGCCTGACTCATCGCCTGCCGCCGTTGTCCTTCCGTTTCCGCGACGAGAAGATCCGCCAGACCTTCCACTTCCGTGAGGTCGAGCCGCCCGGAGAGAAAAGCCCTCCGGGTGAATTCTCCGGATTCCGCCGGCCGTAGTCCCTCGAAACCTCCGAGCTCCCGGTGGAGCGCTGCGATCACCGCCCGACTGCCGTGCACCTGAAGCTCCGCCATGTCCTCCCCGGTGAAGCTCGCCGGTCCCGGAAACCACGCCACCAGGCCTCGATCGATGGCGATACCGTTGCGATCGCGAATCGACCGCAACGCGAGGTTCCTGGGCGGCGGCAGACTGCCCGTCATCGTTTCGAGAACGAATCGGCAGGCCGGGCCGCTGAGCCGGATCACCGCGACGCCGCTCGGCAGGTTCCCACTCGACAGGGCATAGATCGTCTCCATCCATCCTCCACCCAAACTCTCGTCACGCCGTATCGTCGCTCTATCTTCTCCCCCGGTCCCCTCCCCGGAGTAACCTCGTGCCCCTACCCGCCGCCAATCTTCTCTCCGGCTCGTCGAGCCCCTATCTGCTGCAGCACGCCGCGAACCCGGTGCACTGGCGCCCCTGGGGACCCGAAGCTCTCGCCGAAGCCGCCGCGACCGGCAAGCCGATCCTGCTCTCGGTCGGTTATGCCGCTTGCCACTGGTGCCACGTCATGGCCCACGAGTCCTTCGAGGACCCCGAAGCCGCCGAGGTGATGAACCGGTTGTTCGTGAACATCAAGGTCGATCGCGAAGAACGACCCGACATCGACCAGATCTACATGGCCGCCCTCCATGGCCTCGGCGAACCCGGCGGCTGGCCGCTCACCATGTTCCTCGACCCGGCCGGTCGGCCGTTCTGGGGCGGCACCTATTTCCCCCGCCGCGCCCGCTGGGGCAAGCCGGGCTTCGTCGATCTCATTCGCGAGATCGCCCGAATCCACGCCGAAGAGCCCGACAAGGTCGCCCACAACGCCGCCGCGCTGCGCGATCACCTCGCGGATCGGATACCGACCACTCCCCGCGATCTCGGGACGGCATTCCTCGATGCCGCCGCCGATCGTCTCCTCGGCCTCTTCGATTCCATCGAGGGCGGCACCCGGGGCGCCCCGAAATTCCCGCAGACCCAACTCCTCGAAGCCTGGTGGCGCGCCGGGCACCGCCGCGCCGGCGCCCCCGCCTTCCATGCCGTGCTGCACACCCTCGAACGCATGAGCCTCGGCGGCATCTGGGACCACCTCGGCGGCGGTTACGCCCGCTATTCGGTCGATGACCGCTGGCTCGTCCCCCACTTCGAGAAGATGCTCTACGACAACGCCCAGCTCCTCGACCTGCTCGGTCGCGCCTGGACGATGACCGGGAAACGATTGTTCCGCGACCGAATCGAGGAAACGGTCGGCTGGCTCTCCCGCGAGATGCGCCGACCGGAGGGTGGTTTCGCCTCCGCGATCGATGCTGACAGCGAGCACGAGGAAGGGAAGTTCTACGTCTGGAGCGCCGCCGAAATCCACGAGGTCCTCGGCTCCGCCGCGGCCGAATTCGCCGCCGCCTACGATGTCCACCCCGGTGGCAATTGGGAAGGTAAGACCATCCTCACCCGCTCCCTCACTCCCGACCACGGCGATCCCGAGCGCGAAACCCGCCTCGCCGAAGGCCGCCGACGGCTCTTCGCTCGGCGCGCCGCACGTGTGCGGCCGATGACCGACGACAAGGTTCTCGCCGACTGGAACGGTGGCGCCATCACCGGGCTCACGCTCGTTGCCCGCCGTCTCGATCGCCCCGACTGGCTCGACCTCGCCCGCGATGCCTATCGCTTCGTTTCCGAATCGATGGGCCGCGGCGATCGCCTCGCCCATTCCTGGCGCGACGGCGCCATGGTCTTTCCCGGCCTGTCGAGCGACCTGGCTCAGATGGCCCGCGCCGCACTCACCCTGCACGAGACCACCCGCGACCCCGGTTACCTCGCCGATGCCGAACGCTGGCTCGCCGCCCTCGACCGCCACCACGCGGATCCCGCCGGCGGCTGGTTCCTCACCGCGGACGACGCCGAAGCGTTGATCGTACGCCCGGCTTCGTCGAAGGACGACGCCACCCCCAACCCGAATGCCGTGGCGATCGACGCCCTCCTGCGCCTCGCCGTCCTGAGCGGCGACGAGAACCACCGCTCACGCGCCGAGGTCGAACTTCGTGCCTTCGCCGAGGTGATGACCGAGGATCTGTTCGCGACCGCCTCGCTCGCTTCCGCCCTGGACCTCGCCCTCGGTCTCGTCGAGGTCGTACTGGTCGCCCCTTCGGGGACCGACCCCGTTCCGCTCCGCCGCGTCGTCTTCGAAGCGACCGATCCGCGGATCGTCCTGTTCGAAACCGAATCGACCGGAACGCTTCCCGCGACCCATCCTGCCCACGGTAAGATCGCCATCGACGGCCGGCCGACCGTCTGGATCTGCCGCCGGGGTGCCTGCGGTCTGCCGATCGGCGACCCCGCGACGTTGCACCGTCTGCTCGAACCGGCCTAGACGACCACGTCCCTGCGTCGGCGTACCGTCGACCGCCCGTGGTCCGCCGATTTCTCCGGTCTCGTCGGTCGATCACCCTCGCCACCGAAACGGACCGCATCCGATTCGATCTCGGATCTGCGCCGATGATTCACGTGAAACAGCGAAAGGGCGCCGCGGTCTCCCCCGGCACCCTTTCGCATCCGATTCGATACCCGCCCGATTCGATCAGGTGTTCATCGAGTCGAAGAAGTCGGCGTTGCGCTTGGTCTGTCTGAGCTTGTCGAGCAGGAACTCGATCGCGTCGACGGTACCCATCGGCGTGAGGATGCGACGCAGCACGTACATCTTCTTGAGCTGGTCCGACGGCACCAGCAGTTCTTCCTTGCGGGTACCGGAGCGAGTGATGTCGATCGCCGGGAAGACGCGTTTGTCGGCCACCTTGCGGTCGAGGATGATCTCCGAGTTGCCGGTTCCCTTGAACTCTTCGAAGATGACTTCGTCCATGCGGGAGCCGGTGTCGATCAGCGCCGTCGCGATGATGGTCAGCGAGCCGCCTTCTTCGATGTTGCGCGCCGCGCCGAAGAACCGCTTCGGTCGCTGTAGCGCATTGGCGTCGACGCCGCCGGTCAACACCTTGCCGGACGACGGGACGACCGTGTTGTAGGCGCGGCCGAGACGGGTGATCGAGTCGAGCAGGATGACCACGTCGCGGCCGTGTTCGACCAGGCGCTTGGCCTTCTCGATCACCATCTCGGCGACCTGGACGTGGCGCGACGCCGGCTCGTCGAAGGTCGAGGAGACGACCTCGCCCTTCACCGTGCGCTGCATGTCGGTCACTTCCTCCGGCCGCTCGTCGATGAGCAGCACGATCAGGAAGCACTCCGGGTGATTGGTGGTGATCGACTTGGCGATGTTCTGCAGGAGAACCGTCTTACCCGTCCGCGGCGGCGCCACGATCAGTCCGCGCTGGCCCTTGCCGAGCGGCGTGACGATGTCCATGACCCGGGCCGACATGTCCTTCGACGTCGGCTCCTCCGGCTCCATCCTGAAACGCTCGTCGGGATAGAGCGGCGTGAGGTTGTCGAAATGGACCTTGTGGCGGGTCTTCTCCGGGTCCTCGAAATTGATGGTGTTGACCTTGAGCAGGGCGAAGTAGCGCTCGCCTTCCTTCGGGCTGCGGATGTGGCCCTCGACCGTGTCGCCGGTCCTCAACGAGAAGCGGCGGATCTGCGACGGCGAGACGTAGATGTCGTCGGGCCCGGCGAGGTAGTTGGCGTCCGGCGAACGCAGGAAGCCGAACCCGTCCTGCAGCACCTCGACCACGCCCTCACCGATGATCTCGACGTCGCGGGCCGCCAGCTGCTTGAGGATGGCGAACATCAGCTCCTGCTTGCGCATGGTGCTGGCGTTCTCCACCTCCAGCTCCTCGGCGAAGGCGAGGAGTTCGGTCGGCGACTTGGCCTTGAGGTCCTGGAGCTTCAACTGCTGCATCGGTCGATATCTTTCGGGGAGTGTGCGTCGCGCCGCCGAACTCGACCGAGCCGACGACGGGTCTTGGACGGGGAGCGAGACACCGCACGGGATAACGAAGGACCGCGCGATGATCGGAAGGGGAGGGCAGACGTCGCGAGCGGCCGTATCGGCCGGACCTCGGACCGTGTCGATCGCCGGACGCGACGACGACGGTGTCTGCTTCGGTAGGACGCAACGAACCTAGTCTGCTTCGCTTCGTCCCACAAGCCCCCGGCGGAGCGACAGCGAGCTTCACCGTCGATTGGGCCGAAATCGTGACCGAAGCCGAGCGATCAGAACGGCCGCACGATCACCATGGCGACGATGACCAGCATCAGAAGCGTCGGCACCTCGTTCATGAAGCGCCAGAACCGGTGTTCCCGGCGACCTTCGTCACGGGCGAAATCGGCGACCGCCTTGGCGAAATAGCCGTGAACCGCCGAGAGCGCGACGACACAGACGAGTTTCACCTGGAACCAGTGATCGGCGAACAGCGAAAACCGCCAGGCGATCCACAGTCCCGCCACCCACGACACCACCATCGCCGGGTTGACGATGTAGCGCAGCAGCTTGTGCTCCATCACCTTGAACGTCTCGGACGCTTCCGATCCGATCGCCACCCCGCAGTGATAGACGAAGAGTCGCGGCAGATAGAGCATGCCGGCCATCCACGAGATGATCGCCACCACGTGCAGGGTCTTCATCCAGAGATGAGCCCCGTCGCCGAGGCCGATCATCGCGAGGCCGAGGAGCCCGGCGGTCACGCCGAGAAAGACCCCCGCCCGCTTGGTCCGTCGCACGACCTCGTCCCGCGTCGCCGCCATCTCGCCCCTCTCAGCGCTTCGCCGCCCGCACCCGCTCGACCAACCGCGCCACGTTGGCGGGATCCGCATCCGGGGTGATGCCGTGACCGAGATTGAAGATCAACCGCCCGCTGCCGAGCCCCTCCAGCACCCGGTCGACCCCCTCGTCGAGCGCCCGCCCGCCGATCACCACCCGCATCGGATCGAGATTGCCCTGCACCGCTGCGATCGGTTGGATCCGCTCACGCACGAAACCCGCCGGCATCGTCCAGTCGACCCCGACCGCATCGACCCCGGTCTCCCGAATGTAGCGCTCCAGCGACGCCTGCGCCCCCTTCGGAAAACCGATGATCCGTGCACCCGAGTGGATCGCCCGCACCCCTTCGACGATTCGCTTCGTCGGCCGGATCACCCAACGTTCGAACTCGGCCTCGTCGAGCACCCCGGCCCAGGTATCGAAGATCTGCACCGCATCGGCACCACGCCGGATCTGTTCCGCGAGATAGCGGATCGAGGCGTCGACGAGCACGTCGATCAGTTGCGCGAAGCCTTTCGGATCGGTCAACGCCGCCCGCCGCGCCGGCGCCTGGTCCGGCGTGCCGCGACCGGCGATCATGTAGGTCGCGACCGTCCACGGTGCCCCGCAGAAGCCGAGAAAGGTGGTCTCGGACGGAAGTGTCGACCGGATCCGTTCGACCGCCTCGTAGACCGGCGCCAGCCGCCCGTCGATCGCCTGCGGATCGAGATCGCCGACCCGTGCCAGATCGAGCGGTTCGAGCACCGGCCCTTCACCTTCCTGGAACGCCACCTTGCGACCCAGCGCATCGGGGATCACCAGAATGTCGGAGAACAGGATCGCCGCGTCGAAGCCGTAGCGCCGGATGGGCTGCAAGGTCACTTCGGTCGCCAGTTTCGGCGTGTAACAGAGATCGAGGAAGCCACCGGCCTCGGCTCGGGTCGCTCGATACTCCGGCAGATAGCGTCCGGCTTGTCGCATCACCCAGATCGGTGGCGGAAAGAGGGTCTCGCCCGCCAGCACCCGGAGCACCTTCCGCTCCGTCGCGGATCCTTCGGTCGCCGGCGTCGTCACGCACACCCCCCTCTTAAAACCATTCTTCGAATGAAGATCTGTTGAGACTCTTGGACCGTGGATTACCGGGATCCGCGACGAACCACAATGACTCACGTGAAACACACCTCCACGGGCAGCCTGTGGACGACCGACATCCGCCTCGTTCCGGTCCACCGCGTCAACCTTTCGTCAACCTTCGTTACCAAAGGGTTGACGCCGATCGCGACAGTACCGCCGCTGTGGATCGTCGGTCGATCGCCGACCCCGGGTCGTACGTTCGTTCACGCCCTCGGAAAAACGCTCTTCGTCGAACTTCGTCCTTCGGCCCTGTTGATCGTTTTGCACGAAGGGGAGAGAGTTGCCGGGCCGAAGCCGATCGACGCGGTTCGTCCACCGCGCGCCCTCGGCCTGGGGACAGACCTGTGACCACACAGTCCAACTTCTTCCATCTCCATCTGATTTCCGATTCGACCGGCGAAACGCTGACCACCGTGGCGCGTGCCGCCGCGGCCCAGTACGAGGCGATCGAGCCGATCGAACACGTCCACCCGCTGGTTCGCACCGATCGCCATCTCGACCGTGCCCTGGTCGAGATCGAACAGTTTCCCGGCATCGTCCTCTATACGGTGGTCAACCGCGATCTCGCCGATCGGCTCGAACGGTTCTGCCGTGATCAGGGTCTGCCCTGCGTCTCGGTGCTGGCGCCGGTGCTCGACATCTTCCGCTCGTTCCTCAACGTCGCCCAGACACACCGCGCCGGTGCCCAGCACACCCTCGATGCCGACTACTTCAAGCGCATCGATGCGATGAACTTCACCCTCGCCCATGACGACGGCCAGCTGCCACACGATCTCGACGACGCCGACGTCGTCGTCCTCGGCGTGTCGCGCACTTCCAAGACCCCGACCTCGATCTATCTCGCCGGACGCGGCATCAAGGTCGCCAACATCCCGATCGTCCCGGGCATCGACCCGCCACCGGCGCTCAAGACCGTGTCGAAGCCGCTGGTCGTCGGGCTCATCGCCAGCCCCGATCGTATCGCCCAGATCCGCGAGAACCGCGTCATCGCCATGGGCTCGAAGAGCTTCGACACCACCTATGTCGATCGCCCGTCGATCGCCATCGAACTGACCGTGATGCGCCGACTCTGTGCCGACCACGACTGGCCGGTGATCGACGTCACCCGCCGGTCGATCGAAGAAACCGCCGCCGCGATCATCGCCCTGCTGCGCGCCCGTCGCTGACCTCCCCACTTCCGGAGCCGCATGTCCCGCCTCGTCCTCGCCTCGAAGAGTCCGTCGCGCGCCGCCCTGCTCGCCGGCGCCGGTCTCGATTTCGCCACCGAACCGTCCGGCGTCGACGAACGTGCCGTCGAAGAACCGCTGCTCGCCACGAAGGCCGGCCCCGCCGCCATCGCCCTCCACCTCGCCGAGGCCAAAGCCCTCGACGTCGCCGCCCGTCGTTCCGGCGATCTGATCCTCGGCGCCGACCAGACCCTCGGCCTCGGCGCCGAACGCTTCGTCAAACCGAATTCGATCGCCGAAGCCCGTGAGCAACTCGTCCATCTGCGCGGTCGATCGCACCAGCTGCATTCGGCCTTGGTGCTCGCCCGCGACGGCGTGGTCCTGTGGCGTCACGTCTCCGCCGCCACTCTGACCATGCGGACGTTCTCCGAGGCGTTCCTCGACCGCTATCTCGCCACCGTCGCCGACGAGGTGACGACCACCGTCGGCTGCTACCGTCTCGAAGGTCCGGGGATCCAGCTGTTCGAGACCATCGACGGCGACTATTTCACCATCCTCGGCCTGCCGCTGCTGCCGCTGCTCGCCGAACTGCGGACCCGAGGGATCCTCGAACCATGATCATTTCGCCCACCGGCGGCCCGCGCGCCTTCGTCGTCGGCTGGCCGATCGCGCAGTCGCGCTCGCCCCTGATCCACGGCCACTGGCTGAAGGTCCACGGCCTCGCCGGCTCCTACGAACGCCTCGCCGTGCCGCCGGAGGAGATCGAGACCTTCCTTTCGCGTCTACCGACCTCCGGCTTCGTCGGCGGCAACGTCACCGTGCCGCACAAGGAGGCGGCCTTCCGGATCGCCTCCGAAAAGGACGAGGTGGCCGTCGCCATGGGTGCGGTGAACACCCTGTGGATCGACGGTGGACGAATCTGCGCCACCAACACCGATGCCCACGGCTTCATCGCCAATCTCGACGATCGTGCATCCGGCTGGGACGCGAACCCCGGCGTCGCCGTCGTCCTGGGGGCGGGTGGCGCCGCTCGTGCCGTGGTCTGGGGACTGATTCGCCGCGGCTTCACCGTCCGTGTCGTCAACCGCACCCTCGCCCGCGCCGAGGAGCTCGCCGCCCGCTTCGCCGCCGGCACCACCGCACACGGCTTCGCCGATCTCCCGGGCCTTCTCGCCGACGCCTCGGTACTGGTCAACACCACCTCTCTCGGCATGTCCGGCAAGGGCGATCTCGACATCGACCTCTCGCCGCTCCGGTCCGACGTCCTGGTCACCGACATCGTCTACGTGCCGCTGGTGACGCCGCTGCTCGCCGCGGCCGAGGCACGTGGGCTGAGGACCGTCGACGGTCTCGGCATGTTGCTGCATCAGGCGGTCGGCGGCTTCGAACGGTGGTTCGGCGTCCGTCCGACCGTCACCGACGCGTTGCGCGCCCTCGTCCTCGCCGACATCGGGTGATGCCATGATCCGTCTCGGCCTCACCGGATCGATCGGCATGGGCAAGTCGACCACCGCCGCATTCTTCCGCGGCCTCGGCATCCCGATCCACGACGCCGACGCCACCGTTCATGCCCTCTATTCCGGCCCGGCAGTGGCACCGATCGAGGCTGCTTTCCCCGGCACCACCAGAGACGGCGTCGTCGATCGCCCGAACCTCGCCGCCCGCGTCCTCGGCGATCCGGCGGCGGTGACCCGGCTCGAGGCGATCGTCCATCCGCTGGTACGCGATGCCGAGACCGCCTTCCTGGAGCGCGCCCGCGCCGAGGCCCGCCGCGTCGTCGTCCTCGACATTCCGCTGCTGTTCGAGACCGGTGCCGACCGAAGGGTCGACGCCGTCGTCACCGTCACCGCCCCGCCCGAGGTCCAGCGCGCTCGCGTCCTGGCCCGCCCCGGCATGACCGCCGTGAAGCTCGACCACATCCTCGCCCGTCAGACGCCCGATGCCGACAAACGCCGCCGCTCGCATTTCCTGGTCGACACCTCCCGCGGTCCCGAGCCGGCGCGCCGCCAGGTCGCCGACATCCTACGGGCGGTGGTGGCGATGAACCGTTGAGAATCGGCGGTCCGTCTCACGCGCCGCTTGAAACCGCCGCGCCGTCCTGATTCTCTGCGCGGAACACCCGAGCCGATCGCTTTCCGCTCGATCCCCGAACACGGACCGGACCCTTGCGCGAGATCGTCTTCGACACCGAGACCACCGGCTTCGATCCCCGCACCGGCGATCGCGTGGTCGAGATCGGCTGTGTCGAGCTGGTCAACCACATCGTCACCGGCCACACCTTCCACGCCCACATCAACCCCGAACGGGCGATGCCACGCGCCGCCTTCGAGGTTCACGGCCTTTCCGACGATTTCCTCGCCGACAAGCCGAAGTTCGCCGAGATCGTCGACGATTTCCTCGCCTTCGTCGGCGACGCCCGCCTCGTCGCCCACAACGCCGAATTCGACTTCAAGTTCATCAACGCCGAACTCGGCCGCCTCGGCCGGCCGGCGATCGGCCTCGATCGCATGGTCGACACCCTGGCTCTGGCCAAGCGCAAGCATCCCGCCGGCCCCAATTCGCTCGACGCGCTGTGTCTGCGCTACGGCATCGACAATTCCCGCCGTGAATTCCACGGCGCGTTGCTCGACAGCGAACTCCTCGCCGAAGTCTACGTCGAGCTGATCGGCGGCCGTCAGGCGGCGCTCAGCCTGACCGCCGCCGAGGACCGCCGCACCTCCGGCACCGTCGGTGGGTCGGCCCGCACCACCACCGCCCGCGCCCGTCCCCTTCCCCTCGCGCCCCGTCTCAGCGAGGCCGAGCGAACCGCTCACGATGCCTTCGTCGCCAAGATGGGCGAGGCGGCGCTGTGGCGTCGCTATGCCGAAGACGGCTGACGCACCCGACCTCCGAAACGGCAGAGGCCCCGGAGCCGCCCGAGTGGAGCGGCGCCGAGGCCTCGGAAACGACGTCGTCTCGCCGCCGATCAGTTGACCGACTGCGATCCGGCCTGCGCCGCGACCGCCGCGGCGTTCTGCTGGTAGAGCGCGACGAAGTCGATCGGGTCGAGCATCAGCGGCGGGAAGCCACCGTTACGGGTCTGATCGGCGAGGATCTGGCGCGCGAAGGGGAAGAGCAGGCGCGGGCACTCGATCAGCACGAAGGGATGGAGATGCTCCTCCGGCACGTTCTGGATGCGGAAGAGGCCCGAATAGACCAGTTCGACGTTGAACAGGACCGTCTCACCGACCGTCGCCTTGGCCTCGAGCCGGAGGTCGACGTCGAACTCGGCCTGCGACAGCGGAGTCGCACCGACGTTGACGTTGATCGCGATCTGCGGCTGGGTCTGCTGCGGAGCGAGCGACGCCGGCGCATTGGGGTTCTCGAAGGAGAAATCCTTCACGTACTGGCCGAGAACGTTGAGGGCGGGGCCGGCGTTCGGATCGATCGCCGGCGCATCGTTTTCGTTGGTCATCGGAAGGTCTCCGTTTCACGCCCTGACGGGCGGTGGCTTCGGTTGCACGCTCGCTAACAGGGAATCCGGCGTCGCACAAGCAGGGACGCCTTCGGAAACCGACGGACCCTCGCAGTCGGCGCTCGGAGTTGCTAAATAGACGAGAGCAACGATCCGGCGCGCTGCCGGAGCCGGCGTCATCGCCGCGAACCCGGCCTCCGGATCGCGGGGTGTCGCCCTTACGGGACCGGAAGGCATGAGCCTCGACTTCTTCACCATCGTCTTCTTCGCCATCGCCGTGATGGTCTTCGTCCGCCTCTACGGAGTGCTCGGGCAGAAGACCGGGTCCGAACGACCACCCTTCCGACCGGCCGATCCCCGCGAAGGCGCCGACGACGGCTCCGCCGGCAACGACAACGTCATCCAGTTGCCGCGCAACCCCGATGCGGTCACCCGCGACCTACCGCGTCCACCGGTGTCGACACCGGCCCCGGAGCAGGCACCCGACACTCCGCCGGAGACCTCGCTCGCCGCCGCCTTGCGCGCCATCATGGCCACCGAGCGCGGCTTCGACGTCGCCCGTTTCGTCGACGGCGCAAAGGTCGCCTACGAGATGATCGTCACCGCCTATGCCGCCGGTGATCGTCGCACTCTGAAGAACCTCCTGTCGAAGGAGGTGTTCGAGAGCTTCACCGGCGGTATCGACGATCGCGAGAAGCGCGGCGAGAAGGTCGAGTTCACCTTCGTCGGCATCGACAAGGCGGATCTCGCCGAAGCTTCGGTGAAGTCCGGCAAGGCCGAGATCACCGTACGTTTCGCCGCCAAGGTCATCCAGGTCACCCGGACCGCCGACGGCGGGATCGTCGAGGGCGATCCGGCGCGCCTCACCGATCTGATCGACGTCTGGACCTTCGCACGCGACCTCGGCGCCTCCGACCCCAACTGGCGTCTGGTCGACACCCGCGCCGTCGACTGATCGCCCCCGGCGGGGCGTCCGCGCTCCCGCGCCGAGACCCCGCCGATGTCCGAGCCCGCCGCTGATCTCGTGTCCTGCGACTTCGCCGACCTGCCCGGCTGGGCCGAGGCCGGGCAGGTCGGCGCACTCGCGGCATTGCGCCGACAGGCGCGCCTCTGGACGGTGGCGGCGCCGAAGACCCGCGCTCTCGGCATCGATGGCGTCACGCTGGCCGCGGCCGGCCGCGCCGCCTTCGGGCTCGACGGTGACGACCCGGTGACGGCCCGGCGTTTCTTCGAGACCCACTTCCGCCCCGTCCGCATCGTCCCGCCTACCGCTACGCCGTTCCTGACCGGCTATTTCGAACCGGAACTCGTCGGATCGCGCCGACGAAACGCGCGCTTCGCCGTGCCCCTCCTCGCTCGCCCGGCCGACCTCGTCGACGTCGACGAGACGAACCGTCCGTCCGGTCTCGATCCGGCCCACGCCTTCGCCCGGCGCACACCGTCGGGCGATCTCGTGCCCTATTTCGATCGCGGTGAGATCGAGGACGGAGCGCTCGCCGGACGGAATCTCGAACTGGTCTTTCTCGAAGATCCGGTCGACGCCTTCTTCGTCCATGTCCAGGGCTCGGCCCGCATCCGCCTCGCCGAGGGCGGGGTGATGCGGCTCGCCTATGCCGCCAAGGCCGGCCATCCCTACACCTCGATCGCCAAGGTGCTGATCGCCCGTGGCGAGGCGACGCCCGAGACCATGACCGCCGACGTGCTCGCCGCCCGCCTCAGGGCCGATCGGCAGGCGGCGACGGCGCTGATGCGGCTCAATCGCTCCTATGTCTTCTTCGCCGAACAGCCGGATCTCGACCCCGCTCTCGGCGCCGTCGCCGCCGCGAAGGTACAGCTGACCCCGTTCGTCTCGCTCGCCGTCGACCGCACCCTCCACACCTTCGGCACGCCGATCTTCCTCGATGCCGATCTGCCGCTCGGGCCCGAGGGCGACCTCGTTCCCTTCCGCCGTCTGATGATCGCCCAGGACACCGGTTCGGCCATCGTCGGAGCGGCGCGCGGTGATGTCTTCGTCGGCCTCGGCGAGGCGGCCGGCCGCCTCGCCGGCCGCATTCGGCACACGCCGCGCGCTTTCGTCGCACTGGTGCCGCGAAACGGGGAGGGGCGCCCGTGAGCTCGAGCCTCGGCCGCCGCCGCCGCGCCCTGCGTGACGAGGAACGTCGCCTGTGGGAGCAGGTCGCCGAGACGGTGACCCCGCTCGATCGCGGCGTCCGCCGTCTTCCCGATGCGGCCTCCGGCCCGGCCTCTGTCGCCGCCGAACCGGATTCGCCTCCGGCATCGCCCGTCGCCGCGCCACCGCCCGTCGAGATCGTCGCGGCGCCGATCGCGCCGGCACCGAAGTCATCCGCGCATGTCCCGTCGAAACGAGCGCTCGCCGGCTGGGTCCGCGCCGCCGCCGCCCGATCCGGCGGCGATGCCGTCGATGCGGTGATGGTGCCGCGTCCGCCGGCCCTCGCCCCGATCGACGACCGCACCCGCCGCCGCCTGGTGCGTGGCGCCATGGCGATCGACGAACGCCTCGATCTTCATGGCCTGACCCAGGAAGCCGCGCACGCGGCGCTGCGCCGCTTCCTGGTGACGGCGCGCGATCGTGGTGCTCGCATCGTCCTGGTGATCACCGGCAAGGGTCGGCCGGGAGCGGCCTTCGAGGTGCACGAGCGCGGCGTCCTGCGCCGCTCGGTACCGCATTGGCTCGGCGATCCCGGCCTGCGCGACGTCGTCGTCGGCTTCGAGGAGGCGCACACCGCCCATGGCGGCGCCGGCGCGATCTATGTCAGACTGCGGCGTCGCCGTGATCGCGGCGACGACGGCCATCGGGGGGAGGGGACGCGATGACGCCCTTCGGCGCCAAACTCCGCCAGTTGCGGCGTGAGCGGAACCTGACCCTGAAACAGATGTCGACCGCCCTCGGCGTCTCGCCCGCCTATCTCTCGGCGCTCGAGCACGGCAAGCGCGGCCTGCCGACCTGGTACATGGTCCACCGCATCATCGCCTACTTCAACGTCATCTGGGACGAGGCGGAGGAACTGCAGCGCCTCGCCGAGGTCTCCGATCCGCGCGTCGTCGTCGACACCGCCGGGCTCGAACCGGAGGCGACCGAACTCGCCAATCTCCTGTCACAACGCATCCGCGGCCTGTCGAAGGCCTCGCTCGCCGACCTCACCCACCGCCTGCGCGTCGCCGCGGCGAAGGACGGGGTGTGAGCGCGCGAACCTGTCTCCGCGCCGGTCGGCCGCGCCTCATGTCCCGGCGGCGAACTGTTTCGGCGCCGGCGAGATCGGCCGCGCCGAACCGGTACCGATCTCGAAGACGGCGAGACCGCGTTCGCAGGTGCCGTCGGTCTTGAAGCGGAAGAGGCCGGTCACCCCGAGGAAGCCGTTGCGCGACAGGAGCACGTCGTCGCGGAAGGGTCGCGCCCCGGCGTTGCGCACCAGACCGGCGGCGAGGAACACCGCTTCGTAACCGAGCACGGCGAGCGGGCCCGGATCGGCGTTGGCGAAGCTCTGGCGATAGCGCGAGCGGAATCCGTCGATCCCGGCCGGATCGGCGCCGGGGAACCAGCCGCCGGTGAGGGCCGGCGAGGCGAAGGCGGCCGGATCGTTCCACCGGCCGGAGCCGAGGACCTTGACCCGGGTGCGGTCGAGACCGGCCGAGGTCATCGCCTGCACCACCTGCGCCGCGTTGGCGGCCGCGTCGGGGACGAAGACCGAATCGATCTGCGCCCCGAGCTTGGCGATCGCCGCTGCTTTGGTCTGCATGTCGACCGGATCGCCCTTGTAGCGCTCAACCGCCATGGCGCGCACCCCGGCCTTGGCCGTCTGCTCGCGGAACGCCGCCTCGACGACGAGGCCATAGGCGTCGTCCGGGACGATCGCCGCCATCGACCGGCGATTCTGTGCCGCGGCGTAGCCGACGATGCGTTCGACGTCGGTCGCCGGCAGGAAGCCGATGAGATAGACGCCGCGGGTCGCCACCGAGGCGTCGGTGGTGAAGGTGACGACCGGCACCGCCGCTTGGCGCGCCGGACCGGCGGCACCGCGTGCCGCCACCGCGTTGAGCGGGCCGATGATCAACTGCGCCCCTTCGGCGATCGCCTGGGAAGCAGCCGCCTGACCGCCCTCGGTGGTGCCCTGGTCGTCCTTGACCAGGATCTGCACATCGGCGCCGGGGAAGTCCTTGAGCGCCAGTTCGGCCGCGTTGCGCAGCTGGGTGGCGATGGTCGCCGACTGCCCGCCCGCCGACTTCGGTAGCACGAGCGCCACCTTGACCGAGCCGGTTCCGATCACGTCGCCGCTCGGCGTCTGGGCCGGCCCGGTGTCGACCAGGCCTCCGGCGAAGGATCCCCCGGTGGAGGTCGAGTTGCAGCCGGCGAGGAACAACGTCGCACCCATGGCGCCGAGGAGAGAGCGGCGGTCGGTGCCGAACGGGGGAAGGTCGCGGGTCAAGGGGAGGTCACCTTCTCGTAGGCCGAATTCCGGCGCGAGGTCCGGCCATGATCTTGGCCTCGCGCGGCTTTCCTGTCAAAACCGGTCGGGGACGGCCGCGACGGCGAGGCGCCGTCCCGTCGGGCCCGACGCGGGGGCTCGCCCGTCGATTCTCTCGGAAGGACCCATGACGACACGAGACCGCCCCGCCGCGCCGCCCGAGAACCACGCCGGTGAAACATCGACCCGCAGTTTCAGGGTGAATGCGGCGGAATTTCCGGCGCCGCGTCTCGTTCCCGGCCTCCACGTGGTCGCGACCCCGATCGGCCATCTCGGCGATGTGACGCTACGAGCCCTCGAGACGCTCGCCGCCGCCGATCTGATCGCCTGCGAGGACACCCGCGTCACCCGTGTTCTCACCGATCGCTATGCCGTCCGCGCACCGCTCCTCTCCTACAACGACCACAACGCCGCCGAGCGCCGTCCACGTCTCCTGGAAATGCTGGCGGAGGGCCGGGCGGTGGTGCTGGTCTCGGACGCCGGCACCCCCCTCGTCTCCGATCCCGGCTACAGACTGGTCGGCGAAGCGCTCGCCGCCGGCCATCGGGTGATCCCCGTCCCCGGCGCCTCGGCCATGCTCGCCGCCCTCGTCGCCTCGGGTCTACCCTCCGACGCCTTCCTCTTCGCCGGTTTCCTCGCCCCGAAGAGCGAAGCGCGGCGACATCGCATCGAGGAACTCGCCCGCGTACCGGCGACCCTGATCTTCTACGAGAGCCCGCATCGCCTCGCCGACTGCCTCGCCGACCTCGCTGCCGTGCTCGGCGACGCGCGGGCAGGCGTCGTCGCCCGCGAACTCACCAAACATTTCGAGGAGGTGGTGCGCGCGCCGCTCGGCGACCTCGCCCGGACCTTCGCCGCCCGCACGGTCAAGGGCGAGATCGTCGTCCTCGTCGGTCCACCGGCCGAGGAGGTGACCGCGGCGACCGATGTCGATGCCATGTTGCGCGCCGCGCTCCGGCGCCAGCCGCCGGGTAGAGCCGTCGCCGAGGTGGCGCGGTTGACCGGTGCCGACCGCAAGGCGCTCTACGAACGTGCCCTGGCGCTGAAGGCCGAGATCACTTCGGACGGAGAGGGCCGGTGACCCGGGAACGCGGCCGAGACGAACGCCGCCGGGCCGAAAGCCTCGGTCTCACCGCCGAAACCCGCGCCGCCTGGGTCCTGCGCCTGAAACTCCATGTCGTCCTCGCTCACCGCTTCCGCTGTTCCTCCGGTGAGATCGATCTCGTCGCCCGCCGCGGCCGCACCCTGGTGTTCGTCGAGGTCAAGGCGCGCGACACTTTGGAGGCGGCGATCGAAGCGGTGACCCCGCGCGCCCGGGCCCGCATCCTCGCCGCGGCGGACATCTTCGTCGCCCGCCACCCCGCTCTGGCCGACTTCGACCGTCGCTTCGACATCGTCGCGGTGGTGCCCGGCCGCTGGCCGCGCCATCTCGTCGATGCCTTCCGTGCCGACGATGGCGATCTACCGATCGTGAAGCAGCGATGACCGGCCCGGCGTTGTCGCTCGCCCGCCCGCGCGCTAGAACGGACGGGCTCGTCACCGGAGGCCGCCCGCGCATGTCGTTGAACATCGCCGTCCAGATGGACCACATCGCCTCGATCCGCATCGCCGGCGATTCGACCTTCGCCCTGCTGCTCGAAGCCCAGGCGCGCGGCCACCGCCTGCGCCACTACACCCCCGACCGACTGGCGCTGCGCGACGGTCGTGTCTTCGCCGCGGTCGAGGCCCTCGCGGTGAGAGACGTGGCCGGCGACCATTTCACCCTCGGCGCCGCCGAGCGCGTCGATCTCGCCTCCTTCGACGTCATCCTGCTGCGCCAGGATCCGCCCTTCGATCTCCACTACGTCACCACCACCCACCTGCTCGAGCGCATCCACCCGAAGACCCTGGTGGTCAACGATCCGGGCAGTGTCCGCGACGCGCCGGAGAAGATCTTCGTCACCGAATTCCCCGATCTGATGCCGCCGACCCTGATCTCGCGCGACCCGGACGAGATCCGCGCCTTCCGCGCCGAACACCGCGACATCGTCATGAAGCCGCTCTATGGCCACGGCGGTGCGGCGGTCTTCCGGGTACGACCCGAAGACGAGAACTTCGGCTCGTTGATGGACATGTTCTCGTCCACCTGGCGCGAACCCTGGGTGATCCAGCGCTACCTGCCGGCGGTGCGCGACGGCGACAAGCGCATCATCCTGGTCGACGGCGAGTTCGCCGGCGCGGTCAACCGCGTCCCGGCCGCCGACGACCTGCGCTCCAACATGGTGCGCGGCGGTCAGGCGGCGGCGACCGAGCTCTCTCCGCGCGAGCGCGAGATCTGCGAACGCATCGGCCCCGCCCTGCGCGATCGCGGCCTGATTCTCGTCGGCATCGACGTCATCGGCGACTTCCTCACCGAGATCAACGTCACCTCGCCGACCGGAATCCGTGCCATCCGTCGCCTCGGCGGGCCGGACATCGCGGCGCGCGTCTGGGACGTGATCGAGGCCCGCGTCGGCCGGCGCTGACAGCCGAGGAGGCGACCTCGATGACGACGCGACCCGGTCTCCGCCTCGTCGGCGCGACACTGGCGCTCCTCGCCGCCGCCGGCGGCGCCGAGGCCGCCGGCCGCCGCTTCGCCGTCGTCGTCCCGGTCGGCGGCAACCCCTTCTACGACGCCGTCGGCGACGGCTGCCGCGCCCGCGCCGCAGCGCTCGCCGAGACGACGTGCGTCCTCCTCGGCCCCGGCGGCGAGGAGAAACGGTCGCAGGGCGAGATCCTGCGCGATCTCGTCGCCGAGAAGATCGACGGCATCGCCGTCTCGCCCGCCCGCCTCGACGAGGTGACGCCGGTTCTCGCCGCTGCCGCTGCCGCCGGCATCCCGGTCGTCGCCTTCGATGCCGATGTGCCGCAGGCGTTGCGCCGCGCCTTCGTCGGCACCGACGCCCGCGACTTCGGCCGCGCCCTCGGCGCGTCGTTGCGGCGTTGGAAGCCCGCCGGCGGGCGTTACGCCGTCGTCACCGGCGACGCCACCGTCACCGCGCTCTCCGATCGTGTCGCCGGCGTCCGCGATGCTCTCGGCCCGAGTTGGACCGAGGTCGCCGGCTCGCCGGCGATCACCACCGGCGAGGTTCGCTCCGCCGCCGGCCTCGTCGACCGCCTGCTCCTCGACCACGCCGATCTCGACGCGGTGATCTCGGTCGGCGCCTGGCCGATGCTCGCCGAGGACACCTGGCGTGACCTCGCGATGCGTCACAAGGACCGCTTCGACCGCGCCCGGGTGGTGATCGTCGTCGCCGACGCCCTGCCGATCCAACGACGCCTGGTGCGCGACGGCCTCGGCCACGTCCTGGTCGGCCAACGCCCGGCCGACATGGGCGCCCGCCTCGCCGAGGTACTCGATGCGCTCGCCAGCGGCCGGCGCGCTCCCGACATCGTCTACGTCGGCTTCGAGGTCCTCACCCGCCGCGACCTCGTCGCCCGGCCGGAGTGAGCCGACGAAGCCGATCCGCCTTCGTTCTCGTGTCACAACCGTACACAACCGAAGCGCCGCGCCAGAGTTGCAATTGTTCCGGGAATGTTCTATGAACATGAAAGGGACGATACGGCGAGGCACGTGTCGGGGCGAGGCGGATCATGGTCGCACGGGTCACCACGGTGGCATTCCAGGGGATCGAGGCGGTGCCGGTCGACGTGCAGGTGCAGATCACCTCCGGCAATCCCTACTTCGCCCTCGTCGGCCTGCCCGACAAGACGGTCGGCGAGAGCCGCGAGCGCATCCGCGCCGCCCTGCACGCCTCCGGCCTGGCCCTGCCGCAGCGCCGCATCACCGTCAATCTCGCCCCGGCCGATCTGCCCAAGGAGGGCAGCCACTACGATCTGCCGATCGCGTTGGCCATTCTCGCCGCGATCGGCGCCATGCCCGGCGACCAGCTGATGGACTGGGTGGCACTCGGCGAACTGTCGCTCGACGGCACCATCGCCCCCGTCGCCGGGGTGCTGCCCGCCGCGATCGGCGCCTCGGCGATGGACAAGGGCCTGATCTGCCCGGCCGAGTCCGGGTCCGAGGCCGCCTGGGCCAGCCCCGATCTCGCCATCGTCGCCGGGCGCAGCCTCGTCCAGCTCGCCAATCACTTCAAGGGCACCCAGGTGATCTCGCGGCCGGAGCCGAAGATCCGTGAAGCCACGGCGGCGCTCCCCGATCTCGCCGACGTCAAGGGTCAGGAGACCGCCAAACGCGCCCTCGAGATCGCCGCTGCCGGTGGCCACAATCTCCTGATGGTCGGCCCGCCCGGCTCCGGCAAGTCGATGTTGGCGAGCCGCCTGCCGTCGATCCTGCCGCCGCTCGCCCCCCGCGAGCTGCTCGAAGTGTCGATGATCGCCTCGATCGCCGGTGAACTCGCCGACGGCCGCCTCTCCGACCGCCGGCCCTTCCGTGCCCCCCACCACTCCGCCTCGATGGCGGCGCTGGTCGGCGGCGGTCTGCGCGCCCGTCCCGGCGAAGTGTCGCTCGCCCACAACGGCGTGCTCTTCCTCGACGAATTGCCCGAGTTCAATCCGCAGGTGCTCGACAGTCTGCGCCAGCCGCTCGAGTCCGGCGAGGTGGTCATCGCCCGCGCCAATCACCGGGTGAGCTATCTCGCTCGCATCCAGCTCGTCGCCGCGATGAATCCCTGCCGCTGTGGCCATGCCGGGGATCCCGGATACACCTGCCGACGTGGGTCGCGCTGCGCCGCCGACTATCAGGAACGCATCTCCGGTCCGTTGCTCGACCGTATCGACCTGCGTGTCGAGGTCGCCGCCGTCACCGCCGCCGATCTCGTCCTACCGCCGCCGTCGGAAGGCTCACGTGACGTCGCCGCGCGCGTCGCCGCCGCGCGTGCCCGTCAGAGCGCCCGCTTCGCCGGTCTCGGCCTCGACCGGGTCCGCACCAACGCCGACATGTCGGCTTCGCTGGTCGACGAGATCGTCCGCCCCGATCGCGCCGGTGCGGCGCTGCTGAGCGATGCCGCCGACAAACTACGTCTCTCCGCCCGCGCCTATCATCGCGTCCTCAAGGTGGCGCGCACCCTCGCCGACCTCGACGGTACCGACCATGTCGGCCGCATCCACCTCGCCGAGGCGCTGAGCTATCGCAGCTGCGGCAACCGCCTGGCGATGGCGGCGTGACGCCATCGATCCTTCGAAAGGATCGATGGTGGGCCATACACGGATTTCTCGTGCCTCCGATGTCGATGAGACATTCGCGGGTCCGCGCCGCTCGGACGCGTCGGCGTCCCCGAGCGGCGGCCCGAGGTGGCGCCTTCCGTCACCGGCGGGCAGTGCCGCGGCGCCCGGACAGGGTCGAGTGGGTACCACTCGACCGGAACACCCGGCGGCGGTCCGCCGGTCGGTGGGACCGTCGTCCGATCGCCGGCCCGTCAAGCCTTTCGCAACTCCGATCGCCTATCGTCGGCATCACGGCGGGTCGAGCTCGACTCGTCTGCGGCGCCGCCTTCGCCCCTCCGGGCCGAGACGCGGGTGCCGATCGGGAGCGGGTATGCGCGGCGACACGACCGATCGTCCGACCGACGATCGTCGCGACGGACGGGACCGTGGTTCGGCCGGATCCGATCGATCCGGCCGGGGCGGCGAAGTCGCGTCCGCGTCGCCGAACACCGTCGCGATCGAGGCGCCCGCGCCGCCGAGCGTCGACACCGACACCCCCGCCCCGGCGCAGGGCGAGCGACCGCCGTCAAGCCGCCGCCCGGCGGGTCCGCCGACCCGCGGCGACGCCCTGCTCCTCGGCTTCGCGGTTCTCGCCGCCGCGGCCATGGCCTCCGGCGCTCCTCATGGCGCCACCCTCGCCCTCGCCCTGACCCTCGCCATCGTCGTCCTCGCCGTCCTGCGCTTCCTTCCCGCCGCCGAATCGATCGAAGAGGCGGAAGGCGCGGTCGATGTCGAGGCGGTCCTCGCCGCCCGCGACCGTGCCGAGGCCGAGAGCGCTGCCAGATCACGCCTTCTCGCCACCGCCGGTCACGAGATCCGTACCCCCCTCCACGGCATCGTCGGCATGGCCGACCTCCTCGCCGACACCGCGCTTTCCGCCGAGCAGGCCGCCTATGTCCGGGCGGTACGCACTTCCGGCACCGCCCTCCTCGGTCTCGTCGACGACGTCCTCGATCTCGCTCGCTTCGAAGCCGGGCGTCTGGCGGTCGCTCCCGAGCCGATCGATCTGGCCGCCCTGGTCGAGGACGTGGTCGAACTGATGGCTCCGCGCGCCCATGGCAAGGGGTTGGAACTCGCGTCGATCGTCGCCCCTGGCCTACCCGTCCGGGTCGAGGCCGATCCGATCCTCCTGCGACAGGTGCTGATCAATCTCGCCGGCAATGCGGTGAAATACACCGAGCGCGGCGGTGTCGCCGTCGAGGTCGAGCCCGCCGCCGGTCCCGAGAGTGCCGGCCGCATCGCCTTCCGCGTCCGCGACACCGGCATCGGGATCGCGGCGCAGGATGCCGAACGCATCTTCGCCGAGTTCGAGCGCGCCACGCCCGGCGAGGCCGGCCGCGGTGGCGGTACCGGTCTCGGTCTGGCCATCGCCCGATCGATCGTCCGCCGCATGGGCGGAGACCTGCGCCTCGACAGTCGGCCGCGTCAGGGCTCGGTGTTCTGCTTCGATCTCTACCTGCGCCCCGTCGAGGCCAAGGCGCCGCCGGTCGCCCCGCTCGCCGGTCGGCGCATCGCCGTGGTGTCCGACGGCGTGGTCGAACCGCCGTTGCTGGTCCGCCGCCTCCATGCCCTCGGCGCCGAGACCGTGCAGGTCGGCGATCCGGCCGCGCTCGATCCCACCGAGCGCTTCGACGTCGTGCTGATCGACGGCGACGATCGTGCCGCCGACCGCCTCGCGGCGCTGCGTGCCATCGCGCGACACCCGGCTCCGGCGGTGGTGCTGGTCACCCCGACCGACCGCGCTCGCCTCGCCGAATGGCGCCGCGCCGGCTTCGCCGGTCATCTGGTCAAGCCGGTGCGGGCCGCATCGCTGGCGCGAGTGGTCGCCGCTGTCGGCTCCGGCGAAGGCCTCGACGAACCCGCCCCCTCCGGCATCGTCGCCCGCATCTCGTCCGGCGGGGGCCTCGATCTGCTGCTCGCCGACGACAATGAGATCAATGCCCTCCTCGGCCGGGCCCTGTTGGAGAACCTCGGCCATCGCGTCACCGTCGTCGCCGACGGTGCTGCCGCGGTGGCGGCGGTCACCGAGGCGCGCGATCGTGGCCGGCCCTTCGCCGGGGTGTTGATGGATCTCCACATGCCCGGCATGGACGGGTTCGCGGCCATCGGTGCGCTGCGTCGAGCCGAGATCGGCGACGACCACCGGGTCGGCATCGTCGCGCTCACCGCCGACGGCACCGCCGCCGCGGCGATGCGGGCACGCGCCGCCGGTGCCGATGCCGTGCTGATCAAACCGATCGAGCGGGACCGCCTCGCCGGCGTCCTCGCCGGTTTCGCCGCGCCGGCCGACCGCGCCACCGGCGCCCGATAGGAGAGCCATCGATCCGTTCGGCTCCCGAAGGATCCAACCGACCCGCCACGGTGGCGACGATTCCGCGGCGGCGTCATGCTATCGTCATCGCTCCGTCACCGCGCCGTCGCCCGGCCATGTCCGATATCGGGTCGGTCCGACGACACGGATTCCCGCGGCCTCGCGTCGACGACGGGTCGGTCGTCCCGGACACCGGTTCTTCGACGACGAGGTCCCCGATGCCCGCTCCCGCGCCGCTTTCGCCCCGCCGCCTTCTCGGCCGTTTCGTCCCGCCGCGCCATCTGCCCGCCGGCCGCCTCGACGTCCTGCCGGGCATCGGCCTGCCGGCGCCGGTCGGCCGTCTGGTCGGTGTGCCGCGCGAGGCGAGTCTCGGCCGCATCGGCTCGCTCGAGGTGCGCCTCGCCCGGACCGTCGGCGAGGTGAAGCGAGCGCAGGAGTTGCGCTACCGGGTGTTCTACGAGGAGATGTCGGCGATCGCCGACGCTCGGGCGATCATGACCCGGCGCGATTCCGACGCCTACGATGCGATCTGCGACCACATCCTGGTCATCGATCACGCGGTGCTCGAGCCCAAGCCCTTCGGCAAGGGTCGGCCGAAGATCGTCGGCACCTATCGGGTCCTGCGCCAATCGGTGGCGGAACGCCACGACGGCTTCTATTCGGCCGGCGAATACGATCTGACACCACTCCTCGATCGTCATCGCGGCCTCGAGTTTCTCGAGCTCGGCCGCTCCTGCGTCCTGCCCGCCTGGCGCGGCAAACGTACGGTGGAGCTGTTGTGGCAGGGCGTGTGGGCCTATGTGCTGCATCACCGCATCGATGCGATGATCGGCTGCGCCAGCCTCGAGGGCACCGACCCGCGCCGTCTCGCTCTGCCGCTGTCCTTCCTGCATCACAACTGTGCCGCCTCGCCCGAGTGGAGCGTCCGGGCGCTCGCCGATCGCTACGCCGCGATGGACCGGATCGCGCCCGAGGCGATCGATCCGCGCGCCGCGCTGCAGGCGCTGCCGCCGCTGATCAAGGGCTATCTGCGGATCGGCGCCAAGGTCGGCGACGGGGCGGTGGTCGATCATCAGTTCGGCACGACGGACGTCTTCATCGTCATGCCGGTCGCCGGTATCTCACCGCGCTACGTCGCCTTCTATGGTGCCGACGCCGGCCGCCGGGCGAGCTGAAGCGGCGCGATCGGGAGCGTGAGGATAGACCGGGCGCGGTGTGGTGCTCCGCGAGACCGGTCGCGATCGGGCCCACGGCCGCCGGGGTATCCCGCTGCGCGCGGCGACATCCTACGGTACGCGCCGATCACTGCAGCTTCGCCGTCAGCACCTTGAAGCTCGCCCAGCCGAAGGCGACGGCGAAGAGCCCGTCGAGCCAGCGTCGCACTGCCAGGAAAGCGGTGGCGGCGCGCCGATGCGAGAAGATCAGCGCGTAGCCGTGGAAGATGGTGAAGCTCTGCAGGCTGACCAGCGCCACCACCAGCGCCAGCTGCGACGGTCCGGCATCGGCGGGGACGGCGAGGGCATAGAGCGAACCGATGAACAGGATCGCCTTCGGGTTGGTGATGTGCAGGGCATAGCCCTGGAGAAGCGTCGCGAGCGGCGATCCGGCGCCGAGGGAACGGACCGTCGCGGCACCCGGCCGGAACGCCGCCCGTGCCGAGCGGAACGCCAGCCAGGCGAGATAGCCGGCACCGAGGAGGCGGATCACCTCGAAGATCCAGGCATTGGCGAGCATCACCGCGCCGAGACCGAGAGCGGCGGCGATCGACCAGGTGAGCGAGCCGCAGGTGATGCCCGAGGCGAGCGCCAGACCCTTCGTCCGGCCCTGTTCCAGCGACGTCCCGACGATGGCGAGCGTCGCCGGTCCCGGACTGGCGGCGGCGACGAAGGCGGCACCCAGAATGAGCGGCAGATCGAGATGAGACATCGAGGGACCCTCCGAAACGTGGGTCGATCGTAGCGGGCGGTGGATCGTGCGGCCAGCCGGCCACCGGTCACTCCTTCTCGATCTCCGTCGCCCGCGCCTTCAACCGATAGAGCGCCTCGAGCGCCTCGCGCGGGCTCATGTCGTCGGGGGTGAGCGCCGCGATCTCGCTCGCGAGCCGGTCGAAACGGTCGTCGTCGGCCGGCTCCGGCGGAGCAGGGGCCTTGGCGGCGAGCGCCGAGAACAGCGGCAGCTCGTCGACGAAGGTGTCGCGTCGGCCGCGGCGGTCCTGCTCCTCGAGCTGCTTCAGCACCTGCCGCGCCCGCTCGATGACCCGCGGTGGCAACCCGGCGAGCCGCGCCACCTGGATGCCGTAGGAGCGATCTGCGGCCCCGGCGACGATCTCGTGCAGGAACACCACCTCGCCCTTCCACTCGCGCACCGCCGAGGTGACGTTGGCGAGGCGCGGCAGTCGCTCGGCGAGCGCGGTGAGCTCGTGGTAGTGGGTGGCGAAGAGGGCGCGGCAGCGGTTGACGGCATTCAAGTGCTCGATCGTCGCCCAGGCGATGGAGAGGCCGTCGAAGGTGGCGGTGCCGCGGCCGATCTCGTCGAGGATGACCAGCGCCCGCGGCCCGGCCTGATTGAGGATGGCGGCGGTCTCCACCATCTCCACCATGAAGGTCGAGCGGCCCCGCGCCAGATCGTCCGCCGCCCCGACGCGGCTGAACAGCCGGTCGACCAGTCCGATGGTCGCCTCGCGCGCCGGCACGAAGGCGCCGATCTGCGCCATCAGCACGATCAGGGCGTTCTGGCGCAGATAGGTCGACTTGCCGCCCATGTTGGGGCCGGTGACGATGGTGAGCCGCCCGTCACCCTCACTCGCCCTGGGACCGAGATCGCAGTCGTTGGCGACGAAGGGTTCACCGGTCGTCTCGCGCAGCGCCTGCTCGACCACCGGATGACGTCCGCCGACGATACGGAAGGCGAGGCCTTCCTCGATCTTCGGCCGGATGTGGCCTTCCTGGTCGGCGAGTTCGGCGAGACCGGCGGTGACGTCGAGGACGGCGAGTGCCTCGGCCGCGGCGCGGATCTCGCCGTCGCGACCGAGCGCCGCGTTGGCCAGCATGTCGAAGATCTCGGCCTCCAGCGCCAGCGCCCGCTCGCCCGCCGAAGCGATCTTCGCCTCGAGATCGGAGAGCTCGACGGTGGTGAAGCGCACCGCGTTGGCGAGCGTCTGGCGATGGATGAAACGCTCGGCGAGCGGCGGGGCGAACAATTTCTCCGCATGTGCCGGGGTGGTGTCGACGAAGAAGCCGAGCACGTTGTTGTGGCGAATCTTCAGCGACTTGATGCCGGTCTCGAGCACGTAGTCGGCTTCCAGCCGGGCGATGGTGCGGCGGCTGTCGGCGGAGAGCTCGCGCGCCTCGTCGAGCGGCAGCGACCAGCCGGGGCGGACGAAGCCGCCGTCGCGTCGGCCGAGCGGCAAGTCGTCGACCAGCGCCGCGGCGACGAGATCGAAGAGATCCATCGGCGCGTTCGCCAGCGCCTCCGCCGCGCGGTCGAGCTCCACCGGCAGGATGCCGACCGCGCCGAGGACCGCGCCGAGGTCGCGCGCCGCCACGAGCCCGGCGCGGATCGCTCCGAGATCCCGCGGCCCACCGCGCCCGAGCCCGAGCCGGCCGAGCGGCCGCAGCATGTCGGGAGCGGCGCTCAACGCCTCGCGCAGCCGCCGCCTGAGCATCGGATCGTCGAGGAGATGGCCGACGGCGTCGAGCCGCGCCTCGATCACCCGCGCCTCGGTCGACGGCCCCGCCAGGCGCTCGGCGAGGAGTCGCTGCCCGCCCGCCGTCACGGTGCGGTCGATCGCATGGAGAAGCGAGCCGCGCCGCTCGCCGGAGAGCGTGCGCGAGATCTCGAGATTGGCACGGGTGCCGGCGTCGACCGACATCAGCGCCGCGCCCGCGCCGAGACCGCCTTGGCGCCGCGGCGGTTCGAGCGGCGCCCGCGCCCCTTTCTGGGTGCGCTCGACATAGGCGACGACACCGGAGATCGCCGCGAGTTCCAGCCGCGAGAAACGACCGAAGGCGTCGGTGGTGGCGACGGCGAAGGCGGCGGCGATGCGGGCCTCGGCGGTGGCGACGTCGAACAGGGACGCGGCGACCGGCGTCACCGCGATGCGCTCGGAGCGCAGGATCGGCTTCAGTTCGGGGTCGTCGAAGAGCCGGTCGGGCACGACGATCTCGCGTGGCTCGATCCGGGCGATCTCGGCGGCGAGCCGGCTCGCATCGGTCTCGGCGACGCGGAAGGCACCGGACGAGATGTCGACCCAGGCGAGACCGAAACGGCTCGCCTCGCCCTCGCCGCCTTTCGCCCGGGTCAGGCCGAGCAGCCAGTTGGCACGGCCGGCATCGAGCAGAGCGTCTTCGGTGATGGTGCCCGGCGTGACCAGGCGGACGACATCGCGCTTCACCACCGACTTCGAGCCGCGCTTCCTCGCCTCCGCCGGGTCCTCCAGCTGCTCGCATACCGCGACGCGGAAGCCGAGCGCGATGAGCCGCTGCAGATACTCGTCGGCGCGGCCGATCGGCACGCCGCACATCGGGATGTCCTCGCCGAGATGCTTGCCGCGCTTGGTCAGCACGATGCCGAGCGCCCGGCTCGCCTCCTCCGCGTCGCGGAAGAACAGCTCGTAGAAGTCGCCCATCCGGTAGAACAGCAGGCAGTCCGGATTGGCCGCCTTGATCTCGATGTACTGCTCCATGACGGGCGTCGGGCGCAGGTCGGAGGCGTCGCGGGCCGTCGGATCGGACATGGGGGGCCTCGAAACGGGCGAGGTGAGAGGCTCGGACCCTACCAGATCGAAGCCGGCGTGCGCGAGACGCAGGATTTCGCCGGAGCCGGCTTTCCACGACGAAGCGACGCCGGATCGGTGGAATACCGCCTCGAGACCAAGGAAGCATGAGATTCCGTCGATCGGACGGCTCGACCCGCCTTGAGCGCGGCTCGCCTCGCGACTATGGTCCTCTCCCCTTCGCCGAGACGTGGTTTCGAGGAGATCCGTGGCGCGGATACCGCCGCCGCGCTTCCCGCCGCCGTCTCGCCGAGGGAAAGTGACCCGCGCCTCGCCCGCGGCCCTGGAGAGACAGATGGACCATCACGACAAGCCCGCGGCCAAGACCCGCCTCGCCGTCACCGACCAGGAGGCGTTGCAGTTCCACGCCCAGGGCAAGCCCGGCAAACTCGAGGTGGTGCCGACCAAGCCGATGGCCACCCAGCGCGACCTGTCGCTCGCCTATTCGCCGGGCGTCGCCGTGCCGGTGCGCGCCATCGCCGAAGATCCCTCCAAGGCCTACGACTACACCTCCAAGGGCAATCTCGTCGCCGTCATCTCCAACGGCACCGCGATCCTCGGCCTCGGCAATCTCGGCGCGCTGGCGTCGAAGCCGGTGATGGAGGGCAAGGCCGTCCTGTTCAAGCGCTTCGCCGACGTCGATTCGATCGACCTCGAGGTGGCGACCGAGGATCCGGAGGAGTTCATCGATGCGGTGAAGTACCTCGGCCCGTCCTTCGGCGGCATCAACCTCGAGGACATCAAGGCCCCCGAGTGCTTCATGATCGAGAGCCGTCTGCGCGAGCTGATGGACATCCCGGTCTTCCACGACGACCAGCACGGCACCGCGATCATCTCCGCCGCCGGCATCATCAACGCCCTGCACCTGACCGGCCGCGACATCAAGGACGCCAAGCTCGTCTGCAACGGCGCCGGCGCCGCCGGCATCGCCTGCATAGAACTGGTCAAGGCGATGGGCTTCCGCCACGACAACGTCGTGCTCTGCGACACCAAGGGCGTGGTCTGGAAGGGCCGCACCGAGGGCATGAACCAGTGGAAATCGGCCCATGCGGTCGAAACCGAGGCGCGCAGTCTCGCCGATGCGGTGAAGGGCGCCGACATCTTCTTCGGCCTTTCCGCCAAGGGGGCGCTGACCCCCGAGATGGTCGCCTCGATGGCCGACAAACCGATCATCTTCGCCATGGCCAATCCGGATCCGGAGATCACGCCGGAGGAGGCCCACGCGGTGCGCCCCGACGCGATCGTCGCCACCGGCCGCTCCGACTATCCGAACCAGGTCAACAACGTCCTCGGCTTCCCCTACATCTTCCGCGGCGCCCTCGACGTGCGGGCGACGACGATCAACGAGGAGATGAAGATCGCCGCGGCGGAAGCCCTCGCCGCGCTCGCCCGCGAGGACGTCCCCGACGAGGTCGCCGCCGCCTACCGCGGCGTCCGCCCGAAGTTCGGCCCGCAGTACATCATCCCGGTGCCCTTCGACCCGCGCCTGATCTCCGAGATCCCGGCAGCCGTCGCCCGCGCCGCGATGGAGTCGGGCGTCGCCCGCCGGCCGATCGTCGACATGGAGGCCTATCGCCAATCGCTCTCCGCCCGCCGCGACCCGGTCGCCGGCACGCTGCAGCGCATCTTCTCCAAGCTCAAGGCCGAGCCGAAGCGCGTCGTCTTCGCCGAGGGCGAGGAGGAGCAGGTGATCCGCGCCGCCGTCTCCTTCGTCAACCAGGGCCTCGGCACCGCCTCGTTGGTCGGTCGCGAGGACCGCATCGAGGCCGCCGCCGCGGCCGCCGGCATCGACATCCCCGAGGGGCTCGAGGTGGTCAACGTGCTGACCGCCGCCCGCGGCAAGATCTACACCGACCATCTCTACGAGCGGCTGCAGCGCCAGGGCTTCCTCTACCGGGACTGCGCCCGCGTCGTCCTCGACCGCAACGTCTTCGCCGCCTCGATGGTGGCGCTCGGCGACGCCGACGCCATGGTGTCGGGCGCCACCCGCCACTTCACCTCGGTGCTCAACGACGTCCGCCGCGTCATCGACGCCAAGCCCGGCCACCGCGTCATCGGCCTGTCGCTGGTCCTGGCGCGCGGCCGCACCGTGCTCATCGCCGACACCGCGCTGACCGAACTGCCGACCGGCGAGGAACTGGCCGACATCGCCGAGGAGGCCGCCGGCGCCGCCCGCCGTCTCGGCTACGAGCCGCGCGTCGCGCTGCTCGCCTATTCGAACTTCGGTCAGCCGCCGGGCGTGCGCACCGCCTCGGTGAAGGAGGCGGTGGAGATCCTCGACCGCCGCCACGTCGACTTCGAATACGAGGGCGAGATGTCGGCCGACGTCGCTCTCGATCCGGCGCGGATGAGTGCCTATCCGTTCTGCCGCCTCAAGGGTCCGGCCAACGTCCTGGTGATGCCGGCGATCCACGCCGCCTCGATCACCTCCGGCACGCTGCGCATCCTCGGCGGCGCCACCGTCATCGGCCCGCTGCTCGTCGGCCTCGACAAGCCGGTGCAGATCGTCCCGCTCGGCGCTCGCGACTCGGACCTCGTCAACATGGCCGCCATCGCCGCCTATGACGTGAACGGATGAGCGTAGCCGAAGTGGACGAGCATCCGTCCGGCCGGTTCGCCCGGAGCCGGACGCCGGCCGTCGTGACGAACACGGTGAAGGCCGAATTCGGCCGCCGGCGCCGCGCGGGCACCGGCCGGGATCGGCAGAGCGATCACCGCCGCGCCGAGGAAGCCCGGTGATCGAGACCTGCGGAGGCGAAGTGCCGCATGGCGCGCGCCGTCACCGGTCGGGTCGCGGATCGACGAGACCCGACACCATCGTGTTGATGACACGGTGTGATCGACCCCGGCCGAGCGACCGACCGACGGCCGCCGGATTGATGCCCGTCAATGCCCTCGGGGCCCCGGGATGCGACGAAGGCGGGAGGACCGAACCGGAGTTCGACGCCCCCGGATGTGCCGTGCACGAAGCTCACTGACGACGCGCTTGCGCCGCTGCCGGCCGATGAGTTGGCTGGCCGTCGTCATCCTGCTTTTTCAGGTGGCGCTGTCGGCCGACCATCTCGGGGCGACGGCCGCACGTACCTTCGCGCCGGCGATCGACGACGTCGCGCTCGGTATCCTGTCGCTCTGCCATGGTGACGGCAGCGTCGAGGTTCTCGCCGGTTCCGACACCCCGACTCCGCGTGCCCCCGCGACGCCCTGCATCTTGTGTTCGGTCGCGACACTCGCCGCCGCCGGCATCGTCTCGGCCCCGCTGGACCTCGTCCCGCCATCGCTCCGACCCCTGGTCGATCTGCCGATCGCCGTCGCCGAAGCGCCGGTGGTGCGCTCGCCGTTGCGCTACGGCACCGAACGCGGCCCACCCGTCGTCCAACTCGTCTGACCTTCGACCGTTCGTGTGCGCCGACCTCGGCCGCGCCGAACCCGATCTCATTCGACCGATGGACGAACTCCCATGACCGATTTTTCGATCGACCGCCGCCGTCTCGTGGCCGGTGCAGCCCTCGCCACACTCTTCGCCGCCGCTCCGGCCGGTGCCCAGGACAAGCCGGTGACGCCCTGGGCGTGGACCGACGCCAACGGCTTGGTCAAAGACCTGCCCAAGGACCCGAACCCGACCACCGACGACGTCAAGAAGTTCCCGCGCTGTCGCTACTGCGGCATGGTCCGGGCGCAGTTCTCCCACACCCGCCACCTGATCCACTACGAAGACGACGCGGTCGACGCCACCTGCTCGCTGCACTGCGCGGCGATCGGCCTGTCGCTCAACATGGACAAGGGGCCGAAGGCGATCTGGACCGGCGATGCCGGCGCCGATGGCGAAGTGAAGCCGCTCGTCCTCGTCGACAAGGCCTTCTACGTCGTCGATCCGTCGAAGCCCGGGACCATGACCCGGGTGTCGAACGCGGCCTACGCCGACAAGGCCAAGGCCGAGGCTGCCGCAAGGGCCGAGCCCTCGGCCAAGGCCGGCGCCGAGGTGGTCGGCTTCGATGCGGCGCTGCGCAAGGCCTATCTGGTGATGGCCGACGACACGATCATGCTGCGCACCCGTCGCGGCGAGATGCGCAAGAAGGCGGCCACGCCGCAGTGATGCTCGCCGTCGTCGACGGCGCGGATCGTCCCCCGCGCCGTCGCCCCCCGCGTCCGGTCCCCCATGCCGGACGCGGCCTTTCCGCATCGGATCACGTCATGACCAGATCGTTCGCACCGCACCGTCGCGCCGTTCTCCTCGGCCTCTCGGCCTTCGCCTGCGTCGGTGTCGAGGCCGCCGCCGAGACGCCCGATCGGGCCGAGGCGGTCGACCTGCCGAAACCGGGCGAGCGCGACGTCTGCCCGGTGTGCGGCATGTTCGTCGCCAAGTACCCCTATTGGATCGCCACGCTGCGCTTTCGCGACGGCCGGGTCGAGCATTTCGACGGCGCCAAGGACCTGTGGAAGTACCTGCTCGACCTGCCGCGCTGGGCGCGCGGTCGCAAGGCCGAAGAGATCGAAGCGATCGGCGTCACCGCCTACTACGAGGGCGAGCGGATCGCAGCGAAGCCGGCCTGGTACGTGATCGGCTCCGACGTCTACGGGCCGATGGGCCACGAGTTGGTGCCGCATGCGAGCGAGGCCGACGCCAAGGAGTTTCTCGCCGACCACAAGGGCCGTCGCATCCTGCGCGCCGACACGATCACCCTGCCTCTGCTCCAGGGGCTCGACGAGGGGCGCTTCGAATGACCGCGCGCGCCCCTTCCGGCCGACTGCGCGGCTCGACCGTGACCGCGATCGTCTTCGGTGGTCTGCTCCTTCTGGCGGCGGGTCTTGGGGCGGTCTCGCTGATCGGCGCCGACACCGCCGGCCGCCGCGACCGCGCCGCGGCGTTGGTGGCGGAGCTGGCGCTCTCCGACCTCGCCCTCTTCACCGAGGCCCGCTACACCCGCAACCCCGCGCTCGCCGATCTCCACACCCCCTTCCAGGACGGACCGGCGAGCCTCGAGCATTTCCCGACCGCTTCGCTGATCGTCGCGCCGCGCGGCCTGCCCGCCGGTCGCCTCGAAGCCCGCGAGGAGTGAGATCATGCGCGCCACCTTCGAACGTCGCCGCCATCTGCTCGACTTCGCCGTCCGTTCGCTCGCTCGCCGTCCGACCAAGAACCTCGGCCTCGTCGCCGTCTACGCCCTCGTCGTCTTCGTGGTCGGCTCGGTGATGCTCTACGGCGCAGCGATCCGGCGCGAGGCGGCGGCGATGCTGGCGAGCGGCCCGGAGCTGACCGCCCAGGCGATGACCATGGGCCGCCACGAGATGAGCCGCAGCGCCGACGTCGCTGCCCTGAAGGGCCTTCGCGGTGCCCGCCGGATCGAGCCGCGGCTGTGGGGCTACCTCTGGGACAGCGCCGGTGCCGCGAACTATACGGTGATGGTGCCGACCGCGTCCGACACCGCGCACGCCCTTGCCAAGGGCGAGGCGATCGTCGGCGAGGGCGTGGCGCGGGCGCGGAAGCTCGCACCGGGCAAGATGCTGTTTCTGGTCTCGCCGTCGGGCAAGTTCCTGAAGACCAGGGTCAAGGCGATCCTGTCGGCCGAATCGGCGCTCGTCTCCTCCGATCTGGTGCTGGTCGAGGAGGGCGACTTCCGCGCCTTCTTCGAGCTGCCGGCGGACGCCTGGACCGACATCGCGATCACCGTGACCAATCCGCGCGAAGTGACGACCGTCGCCGAGAAGGCGGGGCTGAAACTCCCCGGTCATCGCTTCGTCAGCCGCGCCGACATGAGCCGCTCGGCGGAGGCGCTGTTTTCGTGGCGCGAGGGGTTGACGCTGGCGCTGCTCGCCGGGGCGCTCCTCGCCTTCGCCATCCTCGCCTTCGACAAGGCTTCCGGCCTCTCGGCCGAGGAGAAGCGCGAGATCGGCATCCTCAAGGCGATCGGCTGGGAGAGCCGCGACGTCATCGCGGTGAAGCTCGCCGAGGGCGGTTTGATCTCGGGTCTCGCCTTCCTCCTCGGAGTGATCGGCGCCTGGACCCACGTGTTCTTCTTCTCCGCCGGCCTGTTCGAGCCGGTGTTGAAGGGCTGGGCGACGCTCTATCCGCGCTTTCCGCTCGCCCCGACGCTCGACGCGCTGGAGATGGCGACGCTCGCCATGCTCACCGTCCTTCCCTACATGGCGGCGATCCTGGTGCCGGTGTGGCGCACGGCGTCCGCCGATCCCGACGCGGTGATGAGGTGAGGCCATGATCACGCTCGAAGGCGTCACCAAGGTGTTCGATCAGGGTCGTCACAACCAGGTGACGGCGGTCGGCGGCGTCGATCTCGTGATCGCCGACGGCCGCCTCACCGTGCTGCGCGGGCCCTCCGGCTCGGGCAAGACGACGCTGCTCACCCTGATCGGCTGTCTCGCCCGGCCGACCACCGGACGCATCCGCATCGACGGCGAGATGGTCTCCGGCCTGCCCGAGCGCTTCCTCACCGAGGTCCGGCGACGGACCTTCGGCTTCGTCTTCCAGAAGTTCAACCTGATCCGCGGCCTGTCGGCGCTCGACAACGTCGTCCTGCCGGCCCTGCCGCTCGGCGTCGCCCATCGCCCGCTGGTCGAGCGCGCCTTCGCTCTCCTCGACCACTTCGGCCTCGCCGATCGGGCGGAGCTCGCGGTCGAGAACCTCTCCGGTGGCGAGGCCCAGCGCGTCGCCATCGCCCGGGCGCTGATCAACGACCCCGCCGTGATCGTCGCCGACGAGCCGACCGCCAGCCTCGACGGCGCGCGGGTCGGCCAGTTCCTCGCCATCGCCGAGGAGTTGAGACGGTCCGGCAAGACGGTGCTGATCACCAGCCACGACCCGCGCATCACCGAGGCCGCGATCGTCGACCGGCTGGTGACCATGGCCGACGGGCGGATCGTCGAGGCGGCGCCATGATCTTCCACCCGCCGATCCTCGCCCTGATCGCCGCCTCGCTGATCTCCTCGCTGGTGCTCGCCGGCGCCGGCCTCTTCGCCGTGCGCCTGTTGCGTCACTGGGATCCGGCGAGCGGCGCCGAGCGGCAGATCGAGCTCGAGCGCATCACCACCCTGGTCTCCACCGTCGTCGCCTTCGTGCTGGTGGTCGAGGCGGCGAGCCTCGTTCTCTTCGCCTTCAACGCCGACCGCATGGCGCCGCTCTTCGTCGGGGCGATGTGTGCGGTCGGATCGCTGAACGCCAGCGTCTGGGGATTTCCGACGCTGTGGGCCAAGATCGTCGTCTTCTTCGCCGCCTTCGTCTGGCTCGCCGTCGACCGCGTCGACGGGCGCACCCGCGACTGGGCCCTGATCCGGCCGAAATATGCCGGCCTCCTCGTCCTGGCGCCGCTGGTCTTCGCCGAGGGCGCGCTCGAACTCGCCTATTTCCTCGACCTGAAGGCCGACACCATCACCTCGTGCTGCGGCAAGCTCTTCGGCGAGGACAAGCCGAACCTCGGCGGCGATCTCGCGGCGCTCGATCCCTTCCAGGCGATGGGACTGCTCGCCGGCGGGCTCGCTCTGGCGATCGGCCTCGGTGTCGTGGCGGCGCGCGGACGGCTGCTCGCGGCGCTGCACGGCGTCGTGTCGCTCGCCGTCTTCGGTCTGGCGCTGGCGGCGATCGTCTCGGCGATCGCACCCTACGTCTACGAACAGCCGCACCATCATTGCCCGTTCTGCATTCTCAAACGCGAATACGGCCACGTCGGTTTCGCGCTCTATGTGCCGCTCTTCGTCGCGACCGGCGCGGGCCTCGCCTCGGCTCTGTTGGTGCCGTTCGAGGGGCGGATCGACGGTGCCGTGGCGACGGCGGCGCGACGCGGGCTGACCCGAACGGCGGTCGTCGGCCATCTCCTCTTCGCCGTCGTGGCCGTGGTGCTGGTGATGCGGTCCGGCCTGACGCTCACCCCGTGAGGTCGCCTGGGCGAGAGGCCATGTCCTCGATCCGCCCGTCGCGCAGATGGAACAGGCGGTCGAAGCGGCCGAGGATCTTCTCGTCGTGGGTGACGACGACCACGGTCGCCGACTGCTCCACCGCCACCTTGCGCAACAGGTCCATGACGATGCCGGCACGCTCGCCGTCGAGCGCCGCCGTCGGTTCGTCGGCGAGGATGATGCGCGGCCGGTTGGCCAGTGCCCGAGCGATGGCGACGCGCTGCGCCTCGCCGCCGGAGAGCGACGACGGCTTGGCCGCCTTGCGATGGCCGACTTCGAGATAGTCGAGGAGTTCGTGCGCCCGAGCGAAGGCGTCCGTCGTCGCGGCCCCGGCCATGTCGAGGACGAGGGCGACGTTCTCGCTCACGTCGAGGAACGGCAGGAGGTTGTGGAACTGGAAGATGAAGCCGACCTTCTCGAGCCGCAGGCGCCTCAGATCCGGGCGCAGCCACTTGCCCTCCCACACCGTCTCGCCGTCGAGACGCAGGGTGCCGGCCGACGGCTCGACGATGCAGCCGATCAGATTGAGGAGCGTCGTCTTGCCCGAGCCGGAGGGGCCGAGCAGGCCGACCACCTCGCCGGGCCACAGATCGAGATCGACCGTCCTCAACGCGTCGACGCGGGTCTCGCCCTCGCCGTAGTGTTTGGCGAGGCCGCGACATTCGACCAGGGGACGGGGGTTGTCGCCGGTCATTTCAGCCTCCCAGCGCCGTCGCCGGATCGACGCGCAGCGCCAGCCGCACGCCGAGCCCGCTCGCCACCAGACAGACGACGATCACCACCAGCCCGAGCGAGGCGGCATCCTCCGGCAGCATCACCACGCGGCGCGGGAAGAAGTCCTTGGCCGAGGCGATCAGGCTCGCCCCGACCGAGAAGCCGATCAGACCCAACGCCAACGCCTGCTGCACGATGAGACCGACGATACGGCCATCGGGCGCGCCGATCAGCTTCAGCGTGGCGATCTCGCGGATCTTGTCCATGGTCATGGTGTAGATGATCAGGGCGATGATCACCGTGGAGACGGTGAGGAGCACCGTGGTGAAGAGGCCGATCTGCTGGCGTGCCTTCTCGACCACCGAGCGGGTGAGGATGGTCTCCTGGTCGTCCTGGGTCATGGCGGCGAGATGCTTCCAGCGTTTCGCCGCCTCGACCACCGCCTCGACCGAAGCGCCCGGAGCGACGCGCGCCACCACGGCGTTGATCGTGTCGGGGGCACCGGCCGCCACCGGCCCGCGCGCCGCCTCGCGCCGCGCCGGGGCCGGTGACAGGCGGAACTGCAGCACCTGACTGTCTCTGAGCGCCATCCACACCACCGGATCGCCGCCGGAGGAGACGGCGCCGCGCGTCGTTCCGACCACGGTGAAGACATCGCCGCCGAGGGGGATGCGCTCGCCGACGACGAGACCGGTCTTGACGTCGGCGACGATCTCGAACCGGCTGCGGGCGAGGCCACGCCCCTCGGCGATCGCCGGCGGACCACCGAGCCGGCCGGGCTCGTATCCGACGACCTGCAGGCGGAGCTTGCGGTCGCGATGGGTCGCCTCCAGCGACTGGAAGGTCATCGAACCGGTTTCGGTGACGCCGGCGAGGCGGGCGATCGATTCGCGCGTGTCGCCGGGAATGCGCGATCCCTCCGCGAAGGGGCCGCGGGTGCCGGTCTCCACCACCCAGACCTCGGCGGCCGGCGCCCGGACGAGGCCGAGCGCATCGGCGACGAGGCCGCGATAGATGCCGATCATCGACAGCACCACGCCGAGCAACAGCCCGAGGCCGACGGCGGTCAGCAGGAAGCGGCCGAGATGGTGGCGGATGTCGCGCAGCGCCAGGTTCACGGGTTGGCCTCCGGGCCGGCGAGGCGGACGGCGCGACCGTCACGGAAGCTGCCGGTATCCTTCGTGACGACGATCCGGGTACCGTCGGGAAGTCCGCCGATCACTTCGATCCTGCCGTCAAGCAGGCGCGCGCCGAGCCGCAGACGGGCCTCCTTCAGCCGGCCGCCGGCGACCACCCACCCGACCGCCTCGGCCGGTCCGACCATGCGCAGGGCGGTCTCGGGCACCAACAGAGCCCGCGCCAGGCGGCCGGTCGTCACGATCACCTCGGCCTGTTCGCCGAGGTGGAATTCGGCCGGGCAGTCGTCGCAGGCGACGAAGACGCGGCGCTCTTCGCCGACCCGGTCGTTCTCGAGGCCGACGCGGTCGACCCGCCCGACGAAGGTGCGATCGGGCCGGGAGCGCAGCCGCACCTCGGCCGGATGGCCGACGGCGAGAGCGCCGACGCGGGCTTCGTCGACGAAGGCCTGGATCCACACCGAGACCGGATCGACCAGGGTGAACAGCGCTTCGCCGGGGTTCATCACCGCGCCGAGTTCGCGGTGGCGGGCGATCACCACGCCGTCGAAGGGCGCACGCAGGCGGTGACGTTCGTGGAGCACGCCGTCGAGCGCCGCCTGGGCACGCGCCGCGGTGAGCGCCACCCGCGCTGCCTCGACGTCGCGCTCGGCGACGGCGGCATCGGCCTCGGCGACGCGGGCGTCGAGTTCGGCCTGCTCGGCCGCTTCGATCGACACGGTCTGACGCTCGACCAGCGAGCGCCGGCGATCGTCGACCCGCCGCTTCTGCTGGGCGACGACCCGAGCGCGGGCGGCGAGGGCCTCGGACCTCGACAGTGCCGCCTCCGCGGCGACGACCCCGGCCTGCGATTTGTCGAGCCGGGCGCGGGCCTCGCCGTCGTCGAGGCGGGCGAGAAGATCACCGGCCTTCACCCGGTCGCCGTGATCGACCCGGACCTCGACCAGAGCCGCCTGGGTCTCGAAGCCGAGGCGGGTCGAGATCCGCGCCTCCTGGGTACCGAGACCGAAGACGGCGACGGCGACGTCGCTCTCGGGGCGAGCCACCTCGACCTCGACGGGTCGCGAGGTCAGAAACAGGCGCAGACCGATGCCGGCAACCGCGATGGCCAGGACGACGAGGAGCAGGCGGAGGAGGCGGGTCATGGGCGGGAACCGGGTTCGGCGCGGAGCATCCCGGCCAGTTGCAGATCGAGGAGGCGTCGCGCTTCGGCGACGAGGTCGAAGCCGCGACCGGCGAGCGACCAACGCAGTGCGAGGCCCTGGAGGAGGCCGAGGACGAGCAGCGCCGCATCCATCGGCGCGACCGTCACGCGTCGGCCGAGCGCGGTGAAGGCGGCGACGAGACGACCGGTCAGATCGGCCATCAGGCCGCGGAACACCGCCGCCAACGCCGGGTTCGACACCCTCAGTTCATGAGAGAAGACGATCGCCAGGATCGACGGCTCGGCGGTCACCAGACGGGTCTGGGCTTCGACGATGCGGCGGAGAGTCCCCTCCGGCGATGGCGATCCCGCCTCCGCTTCGGCCCATCCGGCACGCATCCGCATCGCGACGTGTTCGGCCACCGCCACCCACAGCGCCTCGCGGGTCGCGAAGTGGCGGAAGATCGCCGGCTGGGAGATGCCCACTGCCGTCGCCACCGCCGGCGTGCCGAGCCGGTCCGGTCCGACCTCGACAGAGAGGCGGAGGACGGTCTCGATGATCTCGGTACGGCGGAGCTCGGCGGGCTTGCGCATGGTCGGCTATGGTGAGTTATCGATAACTCACCAATAACGACGAACCGACCACGATGCAAGAAGACGAGGGCGAGCCCCGACTTCGAACGGTCCCTTCGTTCCCGCTGATTTCAGCCCGGCTTGACCTGCGGCCGCGTCTCGGCCGTCGCCTCGCGTTGCGCCTCTTCGAGGTCGAGCTCGTCGGCGGGCTTCAGGTCGTGCAGAAAGACCTTGGATTCGTCGGAGAACCAGGCGCGGATCGGTCCGGCGAGCGCGACCACCAGTCCGATGAAGACGGCGATGCCGATGACGATCAACACGAGGTCGGACATGTGGCTCTCCTCCACCCCGAAGCGGTCCGCACCGCGGCCAACGTGGCCCGACGGCACCCTTCTTTCTGAAATCTAGCGCGATTTCGACGTCGTTTCAGGATGGGAACCTTGCGGAGAGGGGAGAACCGCAGACCGGCGGATCTCCCCGGGACACCGACGCCCGAGGGCCGCGACCTCGATCGCACGCACGGAAATTCCGTCGCGGCGGTGCGATCGGCGATGGAAAGCGGCGCGGTGGACGGCTATTTTCGCCCGATCGCAATTCGGCGTTCGGGCGCGACGCGCGCCGTCCCCGGCAGAATCGGAGCATCGATGGTCGCGACCGACCGTTTCGCAGGACTGATCGATGCCGACGATCTGCGTCGGCGGCTCTCCGCTCTCGTCGCCGAGGGGACCGACGGCGGCAATCCGACGGTTCGAGCCGCGGCGCTGGCGATCCTCAAGGAGGTGCGTCAGGAAACGCGCGTCCGCATCCAGGAACTCCTGCTCGTCGACAAGCGCGGCGTGCGCTGCGCCGAACGGCTCTCCTTCGTCCAGGACGAGCTGATCCGGGTGATCCACGACTTCGCCGTCGCACACGTCTACCCGGTGACCAATCGCTCCTCGGCCGAGCGCATGTCGATCGCCGCGGTCGGTGGCTACGGCCGGGCGACGCTGGCGCCGGGCTCCGACATCGATCTCCTGTTCATCCTGCCCTACAAGCAGACGCCCTGGGGCGAGAGCGTCGTCGAATACATCCTCTACATGCTGTGGGACATGGGCCTGAAGGTCGGTCACGCCACCCGCAACGTCGAGGAATGCATCCGCCTGTCGCGATCGGATCTGACCATCCGCACCGCCATCCTCGAAGCGCGCTACATCTGGGGCGACCGGCCGCTGTTCGACGAACTGACGATGCGTTTCGACCGTGACGTCGTCCAGGGCACCGGCCGCGACTACATCGCCGCCAAGCTCGCCGAGCGCGACGAGCGCCACAAGCGCCAGGGCATGAGCCGCTATCTGGTCGAGCCCAACATCAAGGAGGGCAAGGGCGGCCTGCGCGATCTGCAGACCCTGTTCTGGATCGCCAAGTACTTCTACCGGGCGAAGAACGCCCGCGATCTGATCGCCGCCGGGGTGTTCTCGACCGCCGAATACCGCCGCTTCGAGCGCTGCGACGATTTCCTGTGGGGGGTGCGCTGCCACATGCACTTCGCCACCGGTCGGGCCGAAGAGCGCCTGTCCTTCGACCTGCAGCGCGAGATCGCCGCGCGCCTCGGTTATCAGGACAAGGCGGGTCTGCGCGCCGTCGAGCGCTTCATGAAGCACTATTTCCTCTTCGCCAAGAGCGTCGGCGACCTCACCCTGATCTTCTGCGCCGCGCTCGAGGAGGAGCACGTCAAACAGGCGCCGGTGCTCAACCGCTTCTTCGGCCGCTTCGCCCGCCGCCGCCGGCCCAAGGGCAACGGCGAGGCCTTCGTCGTCGATCATTCCCGCATCAACGTCGCCGACGACCATGTCTTCGAGCGCGATCCGTGCAACCTGATCCGCATCTTCCACGAGGCCGATCGCAACAATCTCGACTTCCATCCCGATGCGCTGCAGCTGATCACCCGCTCGCTGCGCCTCATCGACGATCGGCTGCGCACCGACGAGACCGCCAACCGGCTCTTCCTCGAGCTGGTCGCCTCCCGTCACGACCCCGAGCGGGTGCTCCGTCGCATGAACGAGACCGGCGTGCTCGGCCGTTTCGTGCCGGATTTCGGCCGTATCGTCGCGATGATGCAGTTCAACATGTATCACCACTACACCGTCGACGAGCACCTCCTGCGCTCGATCGGCGAGTTGGCGGCGATCGAGAAGGGCACCATCGTCGACGAGGTGCCGCTCGCCACCGAGCTCTTCGGCGGCATCCAGAACCGCAAGGTGGTCTACGTCGCGACGTTCCTGCACGACATCGCCAAGGGGCGGCCGGAAGATCACTCGCTCTACGGCGGCGTCATCGCCCGCCGCCTCTGCCCGCGGCTCGGCCTCACCCCGGCGGAGACCGATTCGGTCGCGTGGCTGGTGGAGAACCATCTGGTGATGAGTTCGGTCGCACAGGGGCGAGATCTCAACGACCGCCGCACCATCGAGACCTTCGCCGAAATCGTCCAGTCGCCGGAACGGCTGAAACTGCTGCACTGCCTCACCGTCGCCGACATCCGCGCCGTCGGCCCCGGCGTGTTCAACGGTTGGAAGGGCCAGTTGCTGCGCACCCTCTACTACGAGACCGAGCCCTATCTCGCCGGCGGCCACTCTCAGGTCGGCCGCGACCAGCGCGTCGCCCGCGCCAAGCAGGAACTGGCGGACAGGCTCACCGGCTGGAGCGAGGCCGAGAAGCAGGCCTACGTCGAGCGCCACTATCCGCCCTACTGGCTCCGAGTCGACCTGCCGCGCAAGATTCGCCACGCCGAGTTCATCCGTCAGGCGACCCGCGACCGCAAGCACCTCGCCACCGCGGTCATGCCGCACGTCTTCGAGGGCGTCACCGAGATCACCGTCCTCGCCGACGACCATCCGCGGCTCCTGTCGGCGATCGCCGGCGCCTGCGCCGTGGCCGGCTCCAACATCGTCGACGCGCAGATCTACACCACCACCGACGGTCTGGCGCTCGACACCATCTTCGTTTCCCGCGAGTTCACCGACGACCACGACGAGATGCGGCGCGGCCAGCGCATCTCGGCACTGATCGAGAAGACCCTGACCGGGGTGGAACGTCTGCCCGACCAGGTGGCCCGCAAGACCGCGGCGCGCACCCGCATCGAGGCCTTCACCATCCCCACCGACGTGATGGTCAACAACTCCTGGTCGGATCGCTTCACCGTGCTCGAGGTTTCCGGCCTCGACCGCTCCGGCCTGCTCTACGACCTCACCCGCGAGATCTCCGATCTCAATCTAAACATCGCCTCCGCCCACATCGCCACCTTCGGCGAACGGGTGGTCGACGTCTTCTACGTGACCGATCTCTTCGGTCACAAGGTCGAGAATCGCTCGCGCGAGAAGACCATCCGCGAACATCTCCTCCGCGCCTACGATCGGCAGGACCGCAAGAAGTCCGATCGCCTGTCGGCGTGAGCCGAACAGCGCGCGGCCATACCGTCGGGGACCTCGCCGCCCGTGTCGCTCTTCCGCAACGTCCTCACCGTCGGTGGTGTCACCCTGGTGTCACGGGTGGCCGGCTTCCTGCGCGATACCGGCCTCGCCGCCGTCCTCGGCGGCGGTCCGGCGGCCGACGCCTTCGTCGTCGCCTTCCGCCTGCCCAACCTCTTCCGCCGTCTCTTCGCCGAAGGCGCCTTTGCCGCCGCCTTCGTGCCGCTCTTCGTGCGTCGGCGTGCCGAAGCCGGAGATGCGGCCGCCCGCCGTTTCGCCGGTGAGGCTCTCGCCGGGCTGACCGCGGTGGTCGTGACCGTCACCCTCGCCGCGCTTCTCGCCGCCCCGCTCCTCGTCGATCTCCTCGCCCCCGGTTTCGCCGCCGACCCGGAGAAGCGCGATCTGGCGATCCGCCTCGCTCGTATCTGCCTGCCCTATCTGGCGGCGATCACCGTGGTGGCGCTGCTCTCCGGCCTGACCACCGCGGCGCGACGCTTCTTCGCCGCGTCCTTCGCCCCGGTGGTGCTCAATCTGGTGCTGATCACCGCCCTCCTCCTCACTTTCGTCGCCGACGGCATCGGTCCCGATCGCGCGGCGACGCTCCTCGCCTGGGCGGTGGTGGTCGGCGGGGCGGCCCAGGTCGCCCTGCTCGTCGTCGCCGTCGTCCGCGCCGGTCTCGCGCCGCCGCTCGTCGCCCCGCGCCTCTCGCCCGAGATCGGCCGCCTCGTCCGCCTCGGCCTGCCCGGCGTCCTCGCCGGAGCGATGAGCGAGATCAACATCGTGGTCGGCACCGCCATCGCCTCGTCGACCGCCGGCGCCGTCTCCTGGCTCTACTACGCCGATCGCCTCTACCAGTTGCCACTCGGCGTCGTCGGCATCGCCGTCGGCCAGGTGCTTCTGCCGGAGATCGCCCATCGACTGCAGGGTGGGAGCGTCGAGGCCGGCCGCGACGTCCAGAACCGGGCGTTGGAGTTCGCTCTCGCCCTGGCCCTGCCGGCGGCGGCGGCATTGGCGCTCCTGGCCGAGCCGATCGTCATGGTGCTGTTCGAGCGCGGCGCCTTCGCCGCCGCCGACCGCCTCGCCACGGCACGGGCGCTGGCGATCTTCGCCGTGGGACTGCCGGCCTTCGTCCTCGCCCGCGTCCTCGCCCCGGCCTTCTACGCCCGCGAGGACACGATGACGCCGATGGTGATCGGCGGCGTCGCGGTGGCGGTCAACGTCGCGGTGGCGCTGACCCTGTTGCCGGTCCTCGGTTGGATCGCGGTCGCCGTCGCCACCGTCGTCGCCGGCTGGGTCAATGCCGGGCTGCTCTTCGCCCGCCTCCTCGCCCACGGTCACTGGCGCATCGACGCCGACCTCCGCCGTCGCCTGCCGCGTCTGGCGGTGGCGGCGACGGTGATGGCGGTGTGCCTCCATCTCGCGACGCTCGGCCTCGCCGCAGCCTTCGAGCCCGGCCGGTCGGTCCTGGTCGCGGGCGCCGCCCTGGCGTTCCTGGTCGGGCTGGGGCTCGCCGTCCACGGCGCTCTGGTGATCGCTCTCGGGGTGATCGAACCGGCGATGCCGGCGCTTCTGCGACGTCGGCGCGACGTCGGTGCGAACGAGCCGTCTTGCCCGCGCCCGGAGGATCGCGCATAACGCGGCCGGCCGGCCGATCTTCCGGCGGCCGAGACGGAGCGGGACCATGACCGACGAGAGCCGAGCCACCTTCCAGCCCCGCGTCTTCTCCGGGGTGCAGCCGACCGGCAATCTACATCTGGGCAACTACCTCGGCGCCATCCTGCGCTTCGTCGAGATGCAGAAGGCCTTCGACTGCATCTACTGCGTGGTCGATCTGCACGCCATCACCCAGCCGGTGGCGGTGTGGGGTGGTCCGAAGCAGCTCGCCGCCAACATCCGCGAGGTCACCGCGGCCTTCGTCGCTGCCGGCATCGACCCGGTGAAGCACATCGTCTTCAACCAGAGTCGCGTCCCCGAACACGCCGAACTCGCCTGGATCTTCAACTGCGTCGCCCGCATGGGCTGGATGGAGCGGATGACCCAGTTCAAGGAGAAGGCCGGCAAGGACCGCGAGCGCGCCTCGCTCGGCCTCTTCGCCTACCCGACCCTGATGGCCGCCGACATCCTGGTCTACCGCGCCACCCACGTGCCGGTCGGCGAGGACCAGAAGCAGCACCTCGAGCTGACCCGCGACATCGCCCAGAAGTTCAACAACGACTTCGCCGAGGCGATCGCCGCGCACGGCCACGGCGACGCCTTCTTCCCGCTCACCGCGCCGCTGATCCAGGGTCCGGCGACCCGTGTCATGAGCTTGCGCGACGGCACCAAGAAGATGTCGAAGTCGGATCCCTCCGACCTCAGCCGCATCAACCTGACCGACGACCGCGACACCATCGCCGCCAAGCTCAGGAAGGCCAAGACCGATCCCGAGCCGCTGCCGAGCGAGGTCGAGGGCCTTTCCGGCCGCCCCGAGGCGCAGAACCTCGTCGGCATCTATGCCGCCCTCTCCGGCCGCACCACCGCCGACGTCCTCGGCCAGTTCGGCGGCGGTCAGTTCTCCGGCTTCAAGGCGGCGTTGACCGAGCTGGCGGTCGACAAGCTCGGTCCGGTCGGCGCCGAGATGAAGCGGCTGATGGACGATGCCGCCTACATCGACGGCATCCTGAAGGACGGCGCCGAGCGTGCCTCGGCGATCGCGAGGCCCGTGATGGACGCGGTCAAGGACATCATCGGCTTCATCCACTGAAGTCGGCCGTGCCGTATCCGGCGAAGGGTACCTCCCGATCCCCGGGAGGTGCCCTTCGCCGTTTCGTGTTGGCCGCGACGCTCCCCGACTTGCCGATCGCCGCGGTCGGTGGCACCGTTCGATGATGGGATTGAAACGCTCCTCTCTCGAGGCCGGACATCGGCGCAAGCTGTTGGTGGTCGTCGACGACTCGCCGGAGTGCGATCGTGCCGTCGTCTACGCGTCCCGTCGTGCCGAACACACCGGCGGCGGCCTCGTCCTGCTGCATGTCGTCGAGGACGCCGATTTCCGCGGCTATGTCGGTCTCGGCGACACGCTGCGCCGACAGGCCCGCGCCGACGCCGAAGCGGTACTCGCCGAGGTCGTCGAACGGGTCCACGGCCTCGCCGCGATCGAGCCGGAGACGGTTGTCCGTGAGGGTGTGCCGGCGGTCGAGGTGGTGCGTCACATCGAAGCGGACGCCGACATCGCCGTTCTCGTCCTCGCCGCCGGAACCGGTCCGGAAGGGCCGGGACCTCTGGTCGCCGCCCTCGCCGGTCGCGGGTCGGGGACCTTTCCGGTGCCGATCACCATCGTCCCCGGCCATCTCACCGATGCCGAGATCGCCGCCATCGCCTGATCCGGATCGGTACGCCCGATGACGGGCCGAAAAGCGGGAGGCGCGACGGGGCCGCGGTCGTCGGACCACGCCACGCGACCGGCTCGCCCGCTCAGACGGACCGGACGGCGAGGCGAACAGGGGAGGGGTGCCATGGCGGACGAAAGCAGGGTTCGGATCGGCCGGTGCCACTGCGGTGCGGTGCGTTTCGAAGCGACGCTCGTCGACGACTTCGAATCGATCCGCCGTTGCACCTGCTCCTACTGTCGGATGCGTGGTGCCGTCGTCGCCTCGGCGGAAATGGGCGGGATCGTCGTCCTCGAGGGCGCCGAGGTGCTGACCAGCTACCGGTTCAACACCGGGACGGCGCAGCATTTCTTCTGTTCGCGCTGCGGCATCTACACCCATCACCAACGCCGATCGAACCCGAACCAGTACGGCGTCAACGTGGCCTGTTTCGAAGGCGTGAGCCCGTTCGACTTCGCCGAGGTACCGGTCGTGGACGGCGTCGCCCACCCGAGCGACACCGGCGGACCGCCACGATCGGCCGGCACCCTGCGCTTCGTTCCGGCCGACTGACCGGCGCCTTTCGCCGACGCCCGCCCGGTGACGGGCTCGCCGCGATGCCGGCTCTTCGGTCGCCGTTCGGCGGATTCGGACCCGCGCGATTCACCTCTTTCGCGGGAATCGGCGCCGTTTCGCCGCGTGCGACCCCCTCTCCGCCCTCCGTCGTCTGGACGCGCGCCACGGAAGGCCCTATCTGGAATTCGTCCATTCCGGCTCGGGCCTTGACCCCGAGAGAGGAGCGAAGATGTTCATCGAGACCGAAGTCACCCCCAACCCCGCCACCTTGAAGTTCGTCCCCGGCCGTGCCGTGCTCGGCGAGGGCGCGCGCGAGTTTCGCTCGGCGGCACAGGCGTCCGCCTCGCCGCTCGCCGCCGCGCTCTTCGGCATCGAAGGTGTCACCGCCGTCTTTCTCGGCGCCGACTTCGTCTCGGTCACCAAGGACGGGCCGGAGTGGCAGCATCTGAAGCCGGCGATCCTCGGCACCATCATGGAACACTTCCTCTCCGGTGCCCCGATCGTCACCGGCGGCGCCGAGAAGGGTGCCTCGCTCGACGGTTATTCGGAGAACGACCGCCGTATCATCGCCACCATCGAGCAGCTGCTCGAGGAACGCGTCCGCCCGGCGGTCGCCGGCGACGGCGGCGACATCACCTTCGCCCGGTGGGACAACGGCATCGTCTGGCTGACCATGCGCGGCGCCTGCTCCGGCTGCCCCTCCTCCACCGCCACCCTGCGCAACGGCGTGCAGAACCTCCTCAAGCACTTCATCCCCGAAGTGGTCGAAGTTCGCGCCGCCTGATCCCACCACGGCCGATCGCCCGGGCCATCATGATCCTCCTCGCCGTCGACACCGCCCTCGATGCCTGCGCCGCCGCGGTCGCCACCGATCGCGACGGCCGGATCGACGTCGTCGGTGTGACCGAGGTCATCGGCCGTGGCCATGCCGAGTGCCTGATGCGGGTGGTCGACGATGCCCTCGCCCTGGCCGGCGTCGGTCATGCCGACCTCGACGGCTATGCCGTGTCGATCGGCCCCGGCAGCTTCACCGGGATCCGCGTCGGCGTCGCCGCGGTGCGCGGCTTCGCCCTCGCATCCGCCAAGCCGGCGGTCTCGATCACTTCGCTCGAAGCGCTGGCGGCCGAGGGACGGGAGATACGCCCCGGCCGTCCGATCCTCGCCGTGCTCGACGCCCGCAAGGACGAGGTCTATGCCCAGGCCTTCGACGCCGCCGGTCGTCCGGTCGGCGCGGCGGTGGTGACTTCGGCGGCGCGGGCCGCCGCGTCGGCCGCCGATCTCGGCGCCACCCTGATCGGCTCAGGCGCCCCGCTCCTCGCCGCCGCGGATCCGACCCTCGACCTCGCCGCCGCGACCGCCTTCCCGGCGATCGACACCATCGCTCGTCTGGCGGTGTCGCGCTTCGCCGGCGCCGTGGTGGGCCGTGATCTGCCCACACCGCTCTACGTTCGCCCTCCCGACGCCAAGCCGCAGGGGGCGGCACGCCTCGCTCGGCTGACGCCGGGGGGTCTCGCCGTCGGAGGTGCCCCGTGAGCATGTGGGACTATGCCGACTGGGTGCCTGCCTGGAACTGGTGGACCATGCCGGTCACCGTGGTCGGTGACGCGCGTACCGAGGATCTGGAGCGCCTCGCCGCCATCCATGCCGCGAGTTTCCCCGCCGCCGCCTGGAGCGCCGCCGATCTCGCCGCACTGCTGCGCGAAGAAACGGTCTTCGGTCTGGTGGTGCGCCGGGCCAACTTCTTCGGCACGCGCTCGGCCGTCGCCTTCGTGTTGGTCCGGCTGGTTGCCGGTGAGGGCGAGATCCTCACCATCGCCGTCGATCCCGCCCATCGCCGCCGCGGCTTCGCCCGGCAGCTGATGGATCACGTCCTGCGCCACCTCTATCACGACCGGGCCGAGGCCCTGTTCCTGGAGGTCGACGCCGGCAACGATGCCGCGCTGGCGCTCTACCGGCGTCTGCGCTTCCGAAAAGTCGGCGAACGCAAGGGCTACTACGCCCACGGTTCGGTTCCCGGCGCCACGGCGCTTGTCATGCGGGCCGATCTTCGCTAATCGCGGACTCGTCGCCCCCGTTCCTGGAGGTCGCCCGTGACTCGATCGACCCACCCCGAAGGCGAGAGCCCCGCCCCCGACGCCGCGCTCGAGGATCGCTGCGTCGCCGCCGGTATGCGGATGACCGATCAGCGTCGTGTCATCGCCCGGGTGATCGAGACCTCGCTCGACCATCCGGATGTCGAAGAGCTGCACCGCCGTGCCGCGGCGATCGATCGGCGCATCTCGATCTCCACCGTCTACCGCACGGTGAAGCTGTTCGAGGACACCGGCATCATCGAGCGCCACGACTTCCGCGACGGCCGCTCGCGCTACGAGACCGTGTCGGACGACCACCACGACCACCTGATCGATCTGAGGACCGGCAAGGTGGTGGAGTTCCGCAACGCCGACATCGAGAAACTGCAGCAGGCGATCGCGCGTCAGCTCGGCTTCAAACTCGTCGATCATCGACTGGAGCTCTACGGCGTGCCTCTCGACGACGAACCGTCGTGATCCCATGAGGCGTGTCGCCGCCGGCTTGGCGCTGACGAAGCTCGCGACCCTCACCGCCCTGGCGCTGCCGTTGCAGATGCTGGCGGTCAGGGCCGACTGGCGCCTCGCCGCGCGCCTGCCGGTGTGGTGGCACCGTCGCGTCCTCGACGCGCTGGCGGTGCGCATCCACGTCCGCGGCGCACCGGTCGACGCCCGGCCGTTGCTGGTCACCCCCAATCACTCCTCCTGGCTCGACATCCCGGTCATCGCCTCGCTGATGCCGACCTCCTTCGTCGCCAAGGCGGAAGTGGCGGGGTGGCCGCTCTTCGGCCTCCTCGCCAAGCTGCAACGCACCGTTTTCGTCGACCGCACCCGCCGCACCGCCACCGGCTCTGCCGCCTCCGAACTCGGCACCCGCCTCTCCGAGGGCGACTGCATGGTGCTCTTTCCCGAGGGTACCTCCTGGCGCGGCGACGAGGTGCTGCCCTTCCGGTCGGCGCTCATCGGCGCGGCGCGCACCGCCATCCTCCACGGCGGCCACGACCGGGTCTGGGTGCAGCCTTTGACCCTCGCCTACAAGCGCCTCGGCGGCCTGCCGATCGGCCGCGCCGAGCGCGCCCGCGTCGGCTGGTACGGCGACACCGAACTGCCCCGGCATCTCTGGGGGGTGTTCCTCGCCGGCGGCCTCGACGTCGAGGTGATCTGGGGCGAGGCACTTCCCTTCGACGAGACGACCAACCGCAAGACCCTCGCCGCCACCCTGGAGGCGACCGTCCGCCGTGACCTTCTCGCCGCGCTGAGGCCGTGACGGGTTCACGCCGCCGTCACGAAGCAGGATTGTTGTTCACCGGGTCGGCGATCCGCGCTAGAGGTGGCGACGGACGTCGCGACCGGTGCCATCGTGGTGCCGGCGTCGGCGGAAGCGGTGACGGAACCTGCGAAGGGCACGATACGCGGCGGTCTTTCGACGCGCCGCGCGGACGAATCGATGAGCGAGAACAGGAAAGTCTTCCTCAAGACCTACGGCTGCCAGATGAACGTCTACGACTCGGAGCGTATGGCGGACACCCTGGTACCCTCCGGTTGGAGCGAGGCCGCCAGCGCCGACGAGGCCGATCTCGTCATCCTCAACACCTGCCACATCCGTGAGAAGGCGTCGGAGAAGGTCTATTCCGAACTCGGCCGTCTGCGCGTGCTCAAGGGCGAGAAGGCCGAGCGCGGCGAGAAGCTGATGGTCGCCGTCGCCGGCTGCGTCGCCCAGGCCGAGGGCGTCGAGATCGCCCGGCGCGCGCCGGTGGTCGACATGGTCGTCGGCCCGCAGAGCTACCACCGCCTGCCCGAGATCCTGGCGCGGGCGGACAACGGGTCGCGCGTCGTCGAAACCGAATTCGCCGTCGAGGACAAGTTCGACCAACTCGCCGCGCCCTCGCGTGAGAAGACGGTGGCCCGCGGCCTGACCGCCTTCCTCACCGTGCAGGAGGGTTGCGACAAGTTCTGCACCTTCTGCGTCGTCCCCTACACCCGCGGTGTCGAGACCTCGCGTCCCGTCGATCGCATCGTCGCCGAGGCCGAGCGGCTGGCCGCGGCCGGGGTGCGCGAGGTGACGCTGCTCGGCCAGAACGTCGACGCCTATCATGGGCAAGGCCCCGACGGCGACGCCTGGAGCTTGGGCCGACTGGTGCGCCGCCTCGCCGACGTCCCCGGCCTCGATCGCATCCGCTACACCACCTCGCACCCGCGTGACATGGGCGACGACCTGATCGAGGCGCACCGCGATCTGCCGCAGCTGATGCCGTGGCTTCATCTTCCCGTGCAATCCGGTTCCGACCGCATCCTGGCGGCGATGAACCGCCGCCACGCCGCCGCCGACTATCTGCGTCTCGTCGAGCGCATCCGCGCCGCTCGCCCCGACATCGCCATGTCCGGCGACTTCATCGTCGGCTTCCCCGGCGAGACGGAAGAGGACTTCCAGGCGACGCTGCGCCTCGTCGAGGAGGTCGGCTACGCTTCGGCCTTCACCTTCAAGTACTCCGCCCGTCCCGGCACCCCGGCGGCGGCGGACGAGGACCAGATCGCCGAGGACGTGAAGATCGAACGGCTCCACCGCCTCCAGGCCCTGATCGATCGTCAGACCCGCGACTTCAACGCGTCCCGCCTCGGCATGGTGATGGACGTGCTGTTCGAGAAGCCCGGCCGCAAGGCGGGCCAGCTCGGCGGTCGCTCGCCCTGGCTCCAGGCGGTCCATGTGACGGCGCCGACCGATCTTCTCGGCCGCATCGTGCCGGTCCGCATCGATGCGGTCGGTGCCAATTCGCTCTCCGGCGTGCTGGTCGAAGCGGCCCGCGCCCCTCATCAGGGAGATGCCCCTTGACCGATGACCGGCGTCCGTCGTCCTCGAGCTTCCCGGTGACGGGCCACGCCTCCGACCTGACCCACGTCGTCCTCGCCTTCGACGACAACCGGCTGGTCGGCGACCTCTTCGGTCAGTTCGACCAGAACCTCGCCGAAATCGAGCGCCGCCTGCACGTCACCCTGGTCGCTCACGGCAACCAGGTGACGGTGAAGGGTGACCACGACGCCTGCGATCGCGCCCGCCGGGTGCTGGAGAGCCTCTGGGAACGTCTGCAGTCCGGGCTCGAGATCCACCCGGGCGACGTCGACGGCGCCATCCGCATGGCGGACGCCGAGGGCGAGCAGCTGCCGCTGCCCACCCTCGAACCCAAGGCGCGCTTCACACCGGCGACCATCTCCACCCGCCGCAAGACCGTCTCGGCCCGCACCCCGGCCCAGGACGCCTATGTCCGCGCCATGGGCCGCGCCGATCTGGTCTTCGGCATCGGCCCGGCCGGCACCGGCAAGACCTATCTGGCGGTCGCCTATGCCGCGGCGCTGATCGAGCGCGGCGACGTCGACCGGCTGATCCTGTCGCGCCCGGCGGTCGAGGCCGGCGAACGCCTCGGCTTCCTGCCCGGCGACATGAAGGAGAAGGTCGACCCCTATCTGCGCCCGCTCTACGACGCCCTCTACGACATGATGCCGGCCGAGAAGGTCGAGCGCGGCCTCCAGTCCGGCATGATCGAGGTGGCGCCACTCGCCTTCATGCGCGGCCGCACCCTGTCGAACGCCGTCGTGTTGCTCGATGAGGCGCAGAACTGCACGACGATGCAGATGAAGATGTTCCTCACCCGGCTCGGCGAGAACTCCAAGATGATCGTCACCGGCGATCCCACCCAGGTCGACCTGCCGTCGGGTACCCGCTCCGGCCTCGTCGACGCGCTGGAGATCCTCGCCGGCATGGAGGGGATGATCCGGGTGAACTTCACCGAGAAGGACGTGGTGCGCCACGAACTGGTCGCCCGTATCGTCAAGGCCTACGACGACGCCTCGCGCGACAAGCTCGCCGCCGAGCGCGAACAGCGCGAGCGCTGGGCGGCCGAACGCGACGCCCGCCTCGCCGCCGAACGCGACATGCGCGCCGACAACGAACGCGATCTGCGCGACAAGTACGGCATCGACCCGCGTACCGGCGGCGGAGGCCGATCGTGAGCGACGACCCGGCGATCGCCGTCGACATCGCGATCGAGGCCGAGGCCTGGGGCGAGGAGGTGCGCTGGCGCCGGCTCGTCGAGACCGTCGCCGCCGCGGTCGCCGCCCGCCCCGAGCTGATGGTGCCCGATGATGCCGAGCTGTCGCTGGTGCTCACCGACGACGACCGCATCCGCCGCCTCAATCGCGACTGGCGCGGCTTCGACAAGCCGACCAACGTCCTCTCCTTCCCCGGCGCCGACGAAGACGATCCGGGCCCGCTCCTCGGCGACGTCGTCGTCGCCTTCGAGACGACGGCGCGCGAGGCGACGGAGGCGGGCAGGTCGCTCGACGACCACGTCGCCCATCTCCTCGTCCACGGCCTCCTCCACCTCTTCGGCTTCGACCACGAGACCGACGCCGAGGCCGAGGAGATGGAAGCGCTGGAGACCGACATCCTCGCCGGCATCGGTGTCGCCGACCCCTATGCCGACGGCGATCCGACGACCGAGCGGCCGGCGTGAGGCCCTCGCGGCTTCGTCGGCCGAAGAATTGACAGGTCCGGCCCCCCCGCCGCACCATGCCGCACCGGATCGCTCCGGCCCACCGCCGGAACGCCCACGAGAGACCCGATCGAGATGAGCGACGCGCATTCCCAGAGTACCGGCGCCACGGGCGAAGGGTCCCCACGGACCGAGACCCGTGGCGAGACCACCGAGCGATCGTCCGAGAGCTGGATCGATCGATTGCGTATCGCGGTGGGCTGGAAATCGTCCGCCGCCGCCCTCCGAGCCGATCTCGAGAGCGCCCTCGAGGAGACCACGCCGACCGAAGACGGCGGCTTCTCGACCGAAGAACGCGACATGATCCGCAACATCCTGCGGCTGCGCGAAACTCGGGTCGACGACGTCATGATCGCCCGCGCCGAGATCGAGGGCATCGACGAGGACACCACCCTCGATCGCGTCGTTCTGCGCTTCATGGACAGCGGCCATTCGCGGATGCCGGTCTATCGCGACAGCCTCGACGAGGCGGTCGGCATGATCCACATCCGCGATCTGATGAGCCACATCGCCCGCGCCTCGAGCGTCGACCGTGACGGCGCCCCCTCGCTCGATCTCGCCCGCGCCGATCTGACGCTGCGCATCGCCGACACCGACCTCGTCCGCCCGGTGCTCTTCGTCCCCGCTTCGATGCCGGCCACCGATCTGCTCGCACGCATGCAGGCGAACCGTATCCAGATGGCGCTGGTGATCGACGAATACGGCGGTGTCGAAGGTCTCGCCTCGCTCGAGGACATCGTCGAGACCGTCGTCGGCGACATCGAGGACGAGCACGACGAGGAGGAAGCCGCGGCGATCGTCGCCACCGGTCCGGGCCAGTGGGTGGCCGATGCCCGTGCCGACCTCGACGAGGTCGCGGCCGCGATCGACTTCGACCTCGCCGGCATCGGCCTCGACGAGGACGTCGAGACCCTCGGCGGCCTGGTGGTATCGCTCGTCGGTCACGTCCCGGCGATCGGTGAGACGTTGCGGTTCGAGGAACTCGGCGCCTACTCGGTCGAGGTGCTCGACGCCGACGCCCGCCGCCTCAAGCGGCTGCGCCTCGTCCGCGTCGAGACCGTCGGCGCCTGAGCGGCGTCGCGCCCCCCGACGATCCGTGTCGGGGGCGTTGTCACGACGGCGCCCGGAATGCGACGCATGGAGGTGCGCCCTCCACGGCGGGGCCGATTCGGCCGCGGCCCCACGTCGTCGATCGACGGTCGGGCGAGGGACGATGCGATCGATCGTCGCGGTGTGGTCGACGAAAACGAGGCGGCATGCTCGAACGGATCTCTCACGGCGTGACCCTGCTCTGGGGCTGGCGGCGGACCCTGGTGGTCGCCGCCGCCGGAGCGCTCGCCGCCTTCGCCCAGGCACCGTTCCACCTCTTTCCGGTGTTGTGGATCTCCTTCCCGGTCCTTGTTTGGGCGCTCGATGGCGCCGTCGAACTGAAGAAGACCGGCACCCTCGCCCGTCTCGGACCGGCGTTCCGGGTCGGCTGGGCCTTCGGCACCGGTTGGTTCCTCGCCGGCCTGTGGTGGATCGGCGCCGCCTTCACCGTCGATCTCGCCCGCTTCGGCTGGATGATTCCCTTCGCGCTCGCCTTCCTGTCGCTCGGCCTCGGCCTCTTCCACGGTCTGGCGACGGCGCTCGCCCGCCTCCTGTGGTCCGACGGGCCGACCCGCATCGTCACGCTCGCCCTCGGCTTCTTCCTCGCCGACTGGCTGCGTGGCCACGTCCTCACCGGCTTCCCCTGGAACCTCGTCGGCTACGGCCTCGCCGCCAACGGCCCGATGATGCAGGTCGCGTCTCTGGTCGGCGGTTACGGCCTCACCCTCCTCGCCGTGCCGATCTTCGCCGCACCGGCGCTGCTCGTCCGCGCCACCGCTGCCGATCGCCGCGGTTTCGTCGCCGCTGCGGCGCTGTTCGTCGCCGTCGTCGGCTTCGGCGCCGTCCGCCTCGTTCTGAATCCGACCGAATTCGTGCCGGGCGTGCGCTTTCGCATCGTCCAGCCGGCGATCGACCAGTGGAAGAAGTGGAAACCGGAGTTCAAGACCGAGACCGTCGAACGCTACGCCGATCTGTCGTCCGGTCCCGCCGTCGGCTCGACCGCCACCGGTGCGGCGGCGAGCGAGCTGCGCCCCGCCCTCGCCGCCGGAACGATGTCGGCGGACCGGAACGGCGGCCGCCTTCCGCCGGGAATCACCCATCTGGTATGGCCCGAATCGGCCTTTCCCTTCGTCCTCACCGACGAGCCCTGGGCGCTCTCCACCATCGCGGAGCTGATCGGCGACCGCGTCACCCTGCTGACCGGTGCGGTGCGGGTCGAGATGCCGTCCGCCGGGGAAGCGCGGCCGCGTTGGTACAATTCGATCTACGCGCTCGGTCCCGGCGCCGAGGTGCTCGCCGCCTACGACAAGGTCCACCTCGTACCCTTCGGCGAATATCTGCCCTTCCAGGAGACCGCGGAGAACCTCGGTCTGCGCCAGCTCACCGAGTTCCGCGGCGGCTTCACCCCGGGACCGCGCCTGCGCACCCTGGAGATCCCGGGAACCCCGCCCTTCTCCGCCCTCGTCTGCTACGAGGTGATCTTCCCCGGCGAGGTCGTCGACCCGACACGTCGCCCCGAATGGATGCTCAACGTCACCAACGACGCCTGGTACGGCCTGACGCCCGGCCCCTGGCAGCACTTCCATCAGGCGCGGTTGCGGGCCGTGGAGGAGGGCCTGCCGGTGGTGCGCGCCGCCAACAACGGCGTGTCCGCGGCGGTCGATCCGCTCGGCCGGGTCGTCGCCCATCTCACTCTGGGTGCGGTCGGCGCTCTCGATTTCGATCTGCCGCGCTCCCGGTCGGCCCCGATCGCGGCTCGGTCGGGCGAGACGATCGCATGGATGCTCGCATCGATAGGTTTGATGGGAGTACTTTATCGAAGACGCAACCACATCCGGAAGTAAGTCCGTTGACACAGCCCGCGCGCGATCACAATGTTCGGTGTGCGGTGATCGAGATGGACAGGTCTGGGTCGCAACCGTCGCGCCCGGTGGTCTTGCCGATGTCTCGGCCTCCGTTGGCGAGGCGGTCGGTACAGTGTCGATCAGTAAAATGGGAAGGTCGAATCCGACGAAGATCGGAACGCACCGGCCCATGTCGCCGTAAAAACCGGTAAAATGCGAAAAGGTGCCGATATGGCCAGCAAGAAGTCTCCGAATCCAATCGACATTCACGTCGGCAGTCGGGTCCGGCTGCGGCGGATGATGCTCGGAATGAGCCAGGAAAAGCTCGGCGAACACCTGGGAATCACATTCCAGCAGATCCAGAAGTACGAGAAGGGTACCAATCGTATCGGTGCCAGCCGGTTGCAGGCGATCGCCCGTGTACTCTCGGTACCGGTCGCCTTCTTCTTCGAAGACGCACCCGGCCTCGCGCCGGTCGCCGGCGACCAGGGCTTCGAGGATCAGGCCTCGACCTCCTACGTCGTCGACTTCCTGTCGTCGTCGGAAGGTCTCTCGCTCAACAAGGCGTTCATCCGCATCAAGGATCCCAAGCAGCGGCGCAAGGTGGTCGAACTCGTCAAGGCGATGGCCGGCGACGAGGACGAGTGAGGCGCGCCCGCCGCGTGGTTCGCGAACGCCCGGGATCCGAGGGATCCCGGGCGTTCGTCGTTTTCGCCCGCCGCGTCGCGCCGGCTCGGTTCGTCTTGACCCTGGCGCGGCTTCGTTGCTAAACCGGGCGGCCTTTCCGTAGGGCGCATGTCGCTCCGGGGGCGAGGCTCGCCCGTGGGGGCGGACATCCCGACCCACGCTCGATTCCCCGATGCGATCGGTGGCGGAACCGGGCGTCTCCAGCCGAGGAAACGAAGACGTGTCTCGTTTGAGCTATCTGTTCACCTCCGAATCCGTTTCAGAAGGTCATCCCGACAAGGTCTGCGACCGCATCTCCGACGAGATCGTCGACGCCTTCTTCCGTCTCGGCCCGGAGCTCGGCTGGGACCCGGCGCATCTGCGCGTCGCTGCCGAGACACTCGCCACGACGAACCGCGTGGTGATCGCCGGCGAAACCCGCGGTCCGGCCGGCATCACCCACGACCTGCTGCGTCATCTCGCCCGTCTCGCCATCCGCGACATCGGCTACGAGCAGGACGGCTTCCACTGGGAGACCGCCGACATCGCCGTGCATCTGCACGCCCAGTCGGCCGACATCGCGCAGGGCGTCGACGCCGCCGGCAACAAGGACGAGGGCGCCGGCGATCAGGGCATCATGTTCGGCTATGCCTGCCGCGAGACGCCGGAACTGATGCCGGCACCGATCTACTACGCCCACAAGATCCTCGAGGATCTCGCCATTGCCCGTAAATCGGGCAAGGGTCCGGCCGCCGTCCTCGGCCCCGACGCCAAGAGCCAGGTCACCGTCGCCTACGAGAACGGCAAGGCGGTGCGCGCCCAGCAGATCGTGCTCTCGACCCAGCATCTCGACGAGACGCTGTCGTCGACCGACATCCGCACCATCGTCGAACCCTTCATCCGCGCCACCCTGCCCGATGGCTGGGTCGACGCCGACACCATCTGGCACGTCAACCCGACCGGCAAGTTCGTCATCGGCGGCCCCGACGGCGACTGCGGCCTCACCGGCCGCAAGATCATCGTCGACACCTACGGCGGCGCCGCGCCGCACGGCGGTGGTGCCTTCTCCGGCAAGGACCCGACCAAGGTCGACCGCTCGGCCGCCTATGCGGCGCGCTATCTCGCCAAGAACGTGGTGGCCGCCGGTCTCGCCGAGCGCTGCACCATCCAGCTCGCCTACGCCATCGGCGTCTCCCAGCCGCTCGCCGTCTACTGCGACCTGCACGGCACCGGCACCGTCGACGAGGCCAAGATCGAGAAAGCGGCCCGTGAGGTGATGAACCTGTCGCCCCGCGGCATCCGCGAACATCTCGGCCTCCTCGCTCCGATCTACGCCCGCACCTCGGCCTACGGCCACTTCGGCCGTCACGCCCAGACCGACGGCGGCTTCTCCTGGGAGAAGACCGATCTCGTCGCCGCGCTGAAGACCGCCGTCGGCGTCTGACACCCGCGGTCGTGAATTTCTCGGGGCGCACGCGGGGCTCTCGCGTGCGCCTCGTGCTTTCGAGGGACCTCCATGTCGCCGTCGGACGACACCACCGCTCACGCCGCCGCCGGATCCGGCGAAGAGACGCGCACCCACGCCTTCTACGGCCGCCGCAAGGGCAAGCCGCTGCGCGTCGGTCAGGCCACGGCGATCGCCGACCTCCTGCCCCGCCTCGCCGTCGACGTGACGAAGGCGCCGATCGAACCGCGGGCGTTGTTCGCGGCTCCGGTCGACGACGTCTGGGTGGAGAGCGGCTTCGGCGGCGGCGAGCACCTGATCGAGACGGCGACGGCGAACCCGGGCCTCGGCTTCATCGGCGCCGAACCTTTCGTCAACGGCATGGCCAAGGCGCTGGTGGCGATCCACGAGGCCGAGCTCGAATCGCGGATCCGTCTCCACCACGCCGATTCGGTCCTGCTCCTCGACGCCCTCGCCCCCGCTTCGATCGGGCGTTTCTTTCTGCTCTATCCCGACCCCTGGCCGAAGAAGCGCCACTGGAAGCGTCGTTTCGTCGACAAGGACAACCTCGACCGCGTCGCCAGGGTGCTGCGATCCGGCGGCGAGTTCCGCTTCGCCTCCGATTGGGCGCCTTACGTCGACTGGACGCTGAAGCGGGTGCTGGAGCATCCCGCTTTCGAATGGACGGCCCGCACCGCCGACGACTGGCGCAAGCCCTGGGCCGGTTGGCCCGGCACGCGCTACGAGGAAAAGGCGATCCGCGAGGGCAGAACGCCGGCCTATCTGGTGTTCCGCCGGGTGTGAGGCGGAGAAATCCGCCGGGAGGCTTGCCTTTCCCCCCGGACCTGCCTTATAAGCCCGTCCCAAGCACGAAATTCTCAGATCGTCCTCGTGACGAAACGAGAGTGGGCCCCCACCGGGACCCGCTCTTTCGGTGTTGGCCTCCCGCCCGCCCGACGTTTCCACCGGACGACCGACCACCGGGACGAACCACACTGACCACGCGCCACGAACCTCGCCTGATCTCCGAGACCGGTCTCGACGCCCGCATCGCGGCGCTCGCCGAACCGGTGATCGAGGATCTCGGCTTTCGTCTCGTCCGCGTGAAGTGTTCCGGTCGCAACGGCTTCACCGTACAGGTCATGGCCGAACGCCCCGACGGCATCATCGGCGTCGACGACTGCGAGAAGATCAGCCGCAATCTCGCCCCCGTCATCGACGCCGAAGACCCGGTCGATCGCGCCTATCATCTCGAGGTGTCGTCGCCCGGCATCGATCGGCCGCTGGTACGCCGCTCCGACTTCGAACGCTGGGCCGGACACGTCGCCAAGATCGAGCTCGAGCAGAGCCACGACGGCCGGCGGCGCTTCCGCGGCACCCTGCTCGGTGTCCGCGACGGCGACTTCGGGGTGAAGCTCGACGGCGTCGCCGAGGGCGAAGCCGACACGGTGTGGCTGCCGCTGGACCTCCTCGCCGAGGCTCGGCTGGTGCTCACCGACGATCTCATCGCCGCCTCGTTGAAGGCGGCCAAGCGACAAGCCCGTACGGATCTCGAAGAGGTCGAGGATCCGGCGGTCCACTGATTCGGTTTCCGGTTCGCGAAGCGATCGGCCGGAAACCGTGTGAGAAGGACGTCACGAGCCCGAACACGAGGTCGGGCCGCGAGGGAGAAGACGATGGCAGTCAGCGCCAACAGACTGGAACTCCTCCAGATCGC